>JAEEGJ010004648.1_pt1 | contig 45701 bp, 44 predicted proteins | sample 8958761 | NCBI WGS metagenome assembly JAEEGJ01 (sample SAMN16246546, study PRJNA631951) | gut metagenome | biome: gut microbiome; feature: rumen; material: RS-attached | host: Bos | place: Iran: Karaj | collected 2018-10
CTGTGTTAAGAAGGAACGGAGCTTCCTCATCTGCGCGCTCCGGTAGTTTGGGGAAGTCGATGTCGTGATGCTCGGTGAAGCATATTGTATCCAATCCCAGCTCAATGCCCTTTTTTATCATATTCTCCATGGGTTCTTTGGAGTCGGTAGAGTTATTTGAGTGAACGTGATAATCCGCTTTGATGATCATGGGTTCTCCTTTTCATATGTAGTAAATATGCTGAAAAAATGTCATTATGACCTGACAAAATCATACATAATAGTACTTGCACTTTCAAGTCAAATTATGTAGAATAGGAATGCTGATAAAGTCTGACAAGGATTAACACGCAGGTGTGTAACGGTTGTCAGATAATATAAACAAATTTATTTTAGGAGGATTCTAAAATGGCAGTAAAAGTAGCAATTAATGGTTTCGGTCGTATCGGTCGTCTTGCATTCAGACAGATGTTTGGTGCTCCCGGATACGAAGTAGTAGCAATCAACGATCTTACTTCTCCCAAGATGCTCGCTCATCTTCTTAAGTATGATTCATCACAGGGTAAGTACGCACTTGCTGATAAGGTTTCAGCTGGTGAGGATTCAATCACTGTTGACGGCAAGACTCTTAAGATCTACAAAGAGCCCGATGCTAACAACTGCCCTTGGAAGGATCTTGACGTAGACGTAGTTCTTGAGTGCTCAGGATTCTATACATCAAAGGAAAAGGCTCAGGCACACATCAATGCCGGCGCTAAGAAGGTAGTTATCTCAGCTCCTGCTGGTAACGATCTTCCTACAATCGTTTATAACGTTAACCACACAACACTTACAAAGGAAGACAAGATCATTTCTGCAGCTTCTTGTACAACAAACTGCCTTGCTCCCATGGCTAAGGCTCTTAACGATCTTGCAACAATCAAGTCTGGTATCATGAGCACAATTCATGCTTACACAGGTGACCAGATGATCCTTGACGGTCCTCAGAGAAAGGGTGACCTCAGAAGATCACGTGCAGGTGCTGTTAACATCGTTCCCAACTCAACAGGTGCTGCTAAGGCTATCGGTCTTGTTATCCCTGAACTCAACGGCAAGCTCATCGGATCTGCACAGCGTGTTCCTACACCTACAGGTTCTACAACAATCCTTGTTGCTACAGTTGAGAAGAGCGTAACAAAGGAAGAGATCAATGCAGCTATGAAGGCAGCTTCAAATGAGTCATTCGGTTACAACGAGGATGAGATCGTTTCAAGCGATATCGTAGGAAGCACATATGGTTCAATCTTCGATGCTACACAGACAATGGTTGGCGCTGACAACCTCGTTCAGGTAGTTTCTTGGTATGATAACGAGAACAGCTACACATCTCAGATGGTTCGTACAATCAAGTACTTCTCTGAGTTAGCATAATCGTTAACAATGACTTTAAGGACCCGGTCGATTTGACCGGGTTTTTTTGCCATCAAGGGTATATCAACTTGAGCCTCTCATGCACAATATGCTATAATTGAGCGGAAAGTTTTGAATATAAACAGGGAGATGTTTAAAGATGAACTACGACATGGATCAGGTCTTAAGCAGTATGGGCGGCAAGAGAGCCAATTACAGCTTGGAAGAGATAGAAGCAGCCAAAAGACGCCAGAAGACAAACGGCGGTACCATCATAGATAATCTTGAGGCGATAAAGCAGTCCAAGAGCCCGAAGAAGACTCAGGCAAAAAGACCTGAGGATCTTTTAAAGATCACTGCCGAAGATATAAACAAGACACTTAAGGATCTTAATGCAAATATAGAGAGCGATTTCGGCTTTGCAAGCGGCAAGGATATACTTAACACAGGTGTGACTCAGATACCGGACAATGCTACGGCTTTAAACGGTTTTGCGGGCATGCAGGATACGCTTAAGGAAAAAGTGTACGGCCAGGATGAGTTTATCAAAAAGCTTGTGATAGCGTTTAAGAGACCCTTTGTATCTGAAAGAGACAATAACGATGCACTAAACAGCATCTTTATCACGGGACCTGAATGCACAGGAAAGCATTATGCATTAAACACCATAGCCGAAGAGCTCGGAAAGAGAAAGATACTCACAAGCAGCGAGGTCTATGTCATGGATCTTTCACTGTATCCGACAGCGGCTGAGGATAAGCTCTTTTTGCAGGATCTTTATTCCGCTCTGCAGAGCAAGGCTTCAGTTATCCTTTTTGAGAATTATGAGAACTGTCATGTTTCGATGCTCACAAGGCTTAGTGATCTTGTAACGACGGGTGAATACAGACTCTCGGAAAGATATATCATGCAGAAGGGACAGCTTGTCAGTGTGAGCAATGCGCTTGCCGGAGAGACTGTTGGATCGTTTGAAGCAAAGGGAAAGTATCTTGTCTTCATGGGAAGGAACAGCCTTGAGAAACTCGCAGGTGTTATGGGAGCTCCATTTGTTAATGCTCTCGGTGATGTATGCGAGACAAAGGCCCTTGATGATGAGGCATTAAAGAAGATATCACAGGAGCAGGAAGCTTTACTTGTGGAAAAGTGCAAGAAGCAGCTTGCTTTTGATGTAAAGATCGATGATGAATTCAAGGCTTATCTGCTTTCACATTCATCAAAGATGCGTGGACTTAAGGGCATACTTAATGCCTATACGGATACACTTAAGGCACTCGCTCAATTTAAGCTTGAGAGTGATGACATTTCTTCAGAGGTAACGCTTACCTGTGAGGAAGGCGAGCCCATGTTCATATCGGGAGAAGAAAAACTTCCTATGAGCAGATTTGTTCAGACAGGCTACAGCGGTGAAGTTGACAGTGTTGAAAAGGAACTTGACAACATAGTCGGTCTTGATATGGTCAAGGATTACATTCGCAGTCTCAAGGAATACTATGCGATGCAGAAGCGTCGTCGTGAAGAAGGACTCAAGGCGGGTGAGCTTAACAAGCATATGATCTTTACGGGTAATCCCGGAACAGGTAAGACAACCATAGCACGTATAGTCAGCAAATATCTTAAGGCTATAGGAGTTCTTTCCGGAGGTCAGCTTGTTGAAGTATCAAGAGGAGACCTTGTAGGAAGATATGCGGGACATACGGCTCCCCTTGTTAATACCGTGGTCAAGTCCGCACTCGGCGGTGTTCTCTTTATTGATGAGGCATACAGCTTATACAGGGGCGAGGATGATGCTTTCGGACTTGAAGCCATCGATACTCTTGTCAAATGTATAGAAGATAACAGAGATAATCTCATAGTGATACTGGCAGGATATTCAAAAGAGATGGAGGATTTCCTTGAATCCAACTCCGGTCTTAAGAGCCGTTTCCCGAATATAATCGATTTCCCGGATTATACGGGTGATGAACTGTGGGAGATCTCAAAGATAACCGCAAAGAGCAAGGGCTATGTCATTGATGATGAGGTGGCTGAACCTCTTAAGGCATTTTATGAGAATGTACAGGCAACAAATGCCAGAGAAGCCGGTAACGGTCGTCTTGTCCGTAACAAGGTCGAGGAGGCTATCCTCAACCAGTCAAAGAGACTCGTGGCTGAAACGGATGCCGACATGTCTCTGTTAAAACTTATGGATTTTGAAATTCCCAATGCAGATACTGAAGAATAAATATAAAAAACATATCATACTTTTGCTCGTTATATCCTTATTGCTGACATCCTGCGGACGTTCAAAGAAAGAAGACGAACCCGAACAGACGCCGGTCGCGGTTGAAGATGATACCGAGCAGATCATTGAAAAGGATCCGAAACCGGATCCTCTTTCTCTTGCCCTTGTTTCATCCGTTCCGGACGGCGGATGGATCATGGAGGCAACTTTTCCTGACAGAAACGATGATATAAGCACAACACTTGCCATGAACAGTATGGCAAGCTTTAAAGGCTACCACGGACAGGGGGTGGCCTATGTCACTGTGGGAGAAGATATCAAAGCCTTTAAGATGTATGTGAATGAACGTGAGGTGGATACTTCTTCAATTGTTTCAGGCAGCATGTATAAGCTTGATTACTCCGAGGTCTCTCTTGACGGGATCAATACGATACAGGTATCGGGTGTTGAGCCTTTCGATGCAAAGAGCAGGGTTAAGGTCAATGTGCCTTATCCTGTTGTACTTGACGGTTCCTTGGAGGAAGCGGGAATAAATGAGGATGCGATATCTCTTATAGAGGATATCATCGAATCGGATATAGAATACGGCTTTACAAGTGCACAGTTAGCTGTGATAAGAAACGGCAGATTTGTTTACAGTGACTCCTGGGGCAGGATCAATTCCTATAATCAGGACGGTACAAGGGATGAGGAAAGTCCTCTTGTCACTGATGACACTTTATATGATCTTGCTTCCGTTACAAAGATGTTTGCTACCAATTATGCGATACAAAAGCTTGTAACAGACGGAGAGCTTGAACTTGACAGCCCCATCACTGATTACTTTGGGGAAGAGTTTGTAAACGATACTCTTGATATTAAGCTTGCCGGTGCAAAAAAAGTCAGCATAGATACTCAGAAGAAATGGAAGGCCAGCCTTACAGTAAGAGACATACTTAAGCATCAGGGAGGTTTTCCGGCATCCCCCAGATACTGCAAGCCTACAGATGCACTGTATGCCGGAAATGACGGCAGCGATGAGACAAGGCAGGCAACAAAAGAAGCTATATGCAGGACACCTCTTATATATGAACCCGGGACGCAGACTCTTTATTCTGATGTCGACTTTATGATCCTGGGGTTCATAGTTGAAAATATAACGGGAATGCGTCTTGATGAATATGTCAAAGAGACTTTCTATGAACCTATGGGGCTTGATCATATCACATACAGGCCTCTTGATAACGGTTTTGGTACAGATGACTGTGCTGCAACCGAGCTTAACGGCAATACGCGTGACGGAAAGCTTTATTTTGACGGTATAAGGACTGCTCCCATAAGGGGGGAAGTGCATGATGAGCTTGCATACTATTGCATGGGAGGAGTTTCCGGACATGCAGGACTGTTTTCAAACGCATCGGATCTTTCAAGATTGGCATCAGTTATGTTAACCGGTGGCTATGATAACAACAGATTCTTCTCGATAGATGTGATGGATACGTTCACATCTCCCAAAAACGAGAATGAGGCCAACTGGGGCCTTGGCTGGTGGCGCAAGGGCGATGATATAAGGACCGGATATTTCAGTACCTATTCCGTATCTTCGGCATTCGGACATCAGGGATGGACAGGTACGCTGGTTGTGATAGATCCTGAGCGTGATCTTGTCATCGCATATCTTACAAACAAGATAAACTCTCCGGTCACGGATAAGGAAAAGAATACCGCACTCTTTGACGGCGGAGGATATACCGCATCAACACTCGGATTTGTGACTCAGATCATATCCATAGGCATGGATTCCGATGCCGACATTGAAGATCAGCTCATGAGCCTTTTGGAGGAGATGACATATGACAGTTTCAGGATAGTTGATGCCGATCATGTCAATGATCCGGATTATCCGAGGGTTAAAAATGTACTTAGCAAGCTTGCGGTATATAAGAGAAGAGCTCTTGAATCCGGAAATGAGGAATATATAAAAAAGGCTGATGAACTTGCAGCTAAATGGGAAGAGTACAAGTTAAACGCAAATGAAACTCCCGTAACGGATACGGATGAAGTCATACTCGGAGATGAGCAGTTTGATGAATACATTCCGCTTCTTGAGGGTAAGAGAGTAGCCGTATTTTCAAATCAGACAGGTATAGTGGGTGATGACCTTGAAAAAAACAAACATGTGGTGGATGCGCTGATCGAAAGAAATGTTAATGTCGCTGCGATCTTTGCTCCTGAGCACGGTTTCAGGGGAGATGCCGATGCCGGTGAGAGTGTCGGTGATTCCGTAGATAGTAAAACAGGAGTGCCGATACTGTCGCTTTATGCGAATAATTCGCGCTTCCCTTCAGATGAGAGCATGGACAGGTTCGATACGCTCATCATAGACATACAGGATGTGGGATTAAGATATTACACATATTACATCACGATGTGCGATCTGATGGATGCATGTGCAAAAAAGGAAAAGAATGTCATAATCCTGGACAGACCAAATCCCAACGGTTTTTATGTGGACGGTCCCGTATTAAAGGATGAGTTCAGATCAGGGGTCGGGAGACTGCCGATACCTGTTGTGCACGGAATGACTCTCGGAGAGCTGGCACGCATGATAAACGGACAGGGATGGCTTTCGGAAGGAAAGGATTCCTGTGATCTTACCGTAATACCCTGCAAAAATTACACTCATGATACAAAGAGCGAGGTCGTGATAGATCCGTCCCCCAATCTTAAGAGCATGAGAGCGATATATCTTTATGCCTCAACATGTTTCTTTGAGAACAGCGCGGTTTCTGTGGGAAGGGGCACAGATCAGCCCTTTGAGATATTCGGAAGTCCGTATTTAAACGGTGTTGAATCCTATAATTATTCGTTTGTGCCGATAAGCATGAGCGGCGCCAAGAATCCGATGTTTGAAGGACAGACCTGTTACGGAAGAGATCTTAGAAATATACCGATCGAGAACATAATAAATGACGGCATCAATCCGGAATATCTTATAGATGCATACAATGATATGAAGATCGTTTCCCCCGATGTTGACTTTTTCGGGAAAGCGGATTCAAAGGGATACTACTGGGTGGATTATCTTTTCGGTACGGATGAGATAAGAAAGATGATAATTTCGGGAAAGAGCGCATCAGAGATAAAAAACTCATGGCAGTCTGATGTGGAGAGCTTTAAGGAGCTCAGAAAGCCATATCTTCTTTATGACTGATCGGATTTAAAAGAGGAAGTTTATGAAAAAGAATCTTAAAAAGATGGCAGGCTATTACAGGCCGTATTTGGGGATATTCATGCTGGATATGTTCTTTGCGTTTCTGGCATCCCTCATAAGCCTTGTCGTACCGCTTGTCGTAAGGTATATAACACAGAATATCCTAAACATGGACAGTGAGGCGGCTGTAAGAAAGATAACTGTCATCGGATGCATTCTGATCATATTGGTTTTGATACAGTTCGCGTCGAATTTCTTCATCTCCAATATCGGACATGTGATGGGAGCAAAGATGGAATACAACATGAGAGCAGAGATATTTGATCATTATCAGAAACTCTCGTTCTCATTCTTTGATGACCAGAAGGTCGGCCAGCTGATGAGCAGGATAACGAGTGACCTGTTTGATATCACCGAACTGCTTCATCACGGACCAGAAAACCTTGCTATATCATTTATAAAGATAATAGGCGCATTCATCATTCTGTTAAACATAAGCGGATATCTTACAATGGCGGCATTTATTCTGCTCCCGTTTATGTTCATATATGCTTTTATCATGAACAGCAGGATGAAGAGAGCGTTCAGGGAAAACAGGGTTCAGATAGCCGAGATAAATACACAGATAGAGGACAATCTCTCGGGTATAAGAGTAGTCAAATCCTTTACGAATGAAGATATTGAGAATGAGAAGTTCAAGGTCGGAAACGACGGTTTTTTAAAAGCAAAGAAACAGAGCTATCTCTATATGGGATTCTATCATTCCGGCATGACTGCATTTACCATGCTTATCAATGTAGTAGTAATCATGATAGGCGGAATCCTGATGACAAAGGGAAAGGTCATGGTTGCCGATTTTGTGACATTTCTTCTGTATATAAATGTCTTTACGGATCCCATAAGGACACTTATAGATTTCGCGGAGCAGTTTCAAAACGGTTATTCCGGATTCGAGAGATTTATGGAGATACTCTCGATCGAACCTGATATCAAGGACAGTCCTGATGCAATAGAGCTTAAGGATGTTAAGGGAGATATCCTGTTTGATGATGTATCGTTTAAATATAACGATACCGCTCACAGGGTATTAAGGCATATCGATCTGCATGTTGAGGCGGGGCAGTATGTCGCACTTGTCGGTTCTTCGGGAGGAGGAAAGACTACACTTTGCAGCCTGATACCTAGATTCTATGATGTCACAAAGGGCAGCATACGTATTGACGGCAAGGATATAAGGGATGTGACATTAAAGAGTTTAAGACAGAATATAGGCATAGTACAGCAGGATGTATATCTGTTTGCGGGAAACGTATTTGACAACATAAGATACGGAAAGCCGACGGCGACAAGAGAGGAAGTAATAGAAGCGGCAAAGCTTGCCAATGCTCATGATTTTATTATGGAGCTTCCAAACGGCTACGAGACCGATATTGGTCAGAGAGGTATAAAGCTTTCCGGAGGGCAGAAGCAGAGACTCTCAATCGCAAGAGTCTTTCTTAAGAATCCGCCGATCCTTATCTTTGATGAGGCGACCAGCGCTCTTGACAATGAGAGTGAGAATATCGTAAAGGAATCGCTCGAGCGTCTTGCACATAACAGGACAACATTTGTTATAGCTCACAGACTCTCAACTATCAAAAATGCTCAGAGGATACTCGTACTTACTGAAAACGGTATCGAAGAGACGGGAACCCATGATGAGCTTATGGCAAAAAACGGCATCTATGCCCAGCTTTACAAATGGACAAAATAAACGCAATAAGGATATGATAAAAATATGAAGATTCTGGTTTTGGGCGGAACAAGGTTTTTCGGTATACATATGGTCAATGCTCTTATTGAGAGCGGACATGATGTAACTATCGCAACAAGAGGAATATCTAAGGATCCTTTCGGTGATAAGGTTAAGAGACTTACACTTGACAGAAAAGATGAAGGCAGCATGAAGCAGACGCTTAAAGATACGCATTTTGATGTTGTGATAGATAAGATCGCATATTGTTCTAATGATATTAAGTATGCGCTTGATGCAATAGACTGCGATAAGTATATCCATATGTCGAGTACGGCCGTATACGATCCAAAGACGATAAACACAAAGGAAGATGATTTCGACGGATATTCAAAACCTGTCGTATGGTGTAACAGAGAAGACTTTTCGTATGATGAGATAAAGCGCCAGGCTGAATATGCACTGCATCAGAAATACGCTGACAGAAACTGGATAGCGGTAAGATATCCTGTTGTTCTGGGTGAGGATGATTATACGGGCAGGCTCCGATTCTATGTAGAGCATGTCTTAAAAAAGATCCCTATGAACATAGACAACCTGGATTGTCAGATGAGTTATATAAAGTCCGATGAAGCGGGAAGGTTCATGGCATTTTTAGTTGATAAGGATCTGTCGGGTGCGATAAACGGTTCCGGCAAAGGTACGATCTCATTAAGAGAGATCATTGAATATGTTGAAAAAAAGAGCGGATCAAAAGCCGTGATCGATCCTGATGGTGAAGAAGCACCCTATAACGGTGATAGACAGTTCAGTATCAATACCGACAGAGCAGAAGCGCTTGGCTTTGAGTTTTCCGATATACATGACTGGATATGCGATCTTTTGGATCAATACATTGCGCAGATATAGATATTTCTCTATCAAATCAAACACGGATATGATATAATATTAGACGCTGACTATAAAGTCGGCGTCTTTTAAATTCTTACTCTGTAGTAATGCGCAGACTACAGAGAGAAAATATTTATATAGGAGGACATAAAGATGTCATTAAACAAGAAGAGCGTTGACGATCTCAACGCAAAGGGCAGAAGAGTACTTGTAAGATGTGACTTTAACGTACCGCTTAAGAACGGCGAGATCACAGACGAGACAAGAATCGTAGCTGCACTTCCCACAATCAACAAACTTATCGGTGATGGCGCAAAGGTTATCCTTTGCTCACATCTTGGAAAGGTTAAGGAAGGTCCCAACGAGAAGGAAAGCCTTGCACCTGTTGCAAAGAGACTTTCTGAGAAGTTAGGCAAGGAAGTTAAATTCGTAGCTGATTACAATGTAACAGGCGAAGCTGCTACAGCAGCTGTTGCAGCTATGAATGACGGTGATGTTGTTCTTCTTCAGAATACACGTTTCCGTGGCGAAGAAGAGACAAAGCCCAACAAGGCCGGCGAGGCATTTGCAAAAGAGCTTGCAGATCTTGCAGACGACTATGTATGCGATGCATTCGGTTCAGCTCACAGAGCACATGCTTCAGTTGCAGTTGTTACAAAGTATATCACCGAAAAGGGTGGTACAAACGCAGTAGGATACCTCATGCAGAAAGAGATCGATTTCCTCGGCAATGCAGTAGAGAATCCTGTAAGACCTTTCGTAGCTATCCTTGGCGGTGCTAAGGTTGCTGACAAGTTAAACGTTATCGACAACCTTCTTGAGAAGGCAGATACACTTATCATCGGCGGCGGAATGGCATTCACATTCTTAAAGGCTCAGGGTTATGAGATCGGTAAGTCACTCTGTGATGATGAGAAGCTTGATTACTGTAAGGAAATGATGGCTAAGGCTGAAAAGCTCGGCAAGAAGCTTCTTCTTCCTATCGATACAGGCGTAGCAGCAGGCTTCCCGGATCCTATCGACGGACCTGTTGATGTTAAGTATGTTCCTTCAAACGAGATCCCTGCAGACATGGAAGGCCTTGATATAGGTCCCAAGACTCAGGAGCTTTTCGCAAATGCTGCCAAAGAAGCTAAGACCGTTGTTTGGAACGGACCTATGGGTGTATTCGAGAATCCCACTCTTGCTAAGGGAACAATCGCTGTAGCTAAGGCTCTTGCTGAGACAGAAGCAACAACCATCATCGGTGGCGGTGATTCTGCAGCAGCTTGTAACCAGCTTGGATTCGCAGATAAGATGAGCCACATCTCAACAGGTGGCGGAGCTTCTCTTGAGTTCCTCGAGGGTAAAGAGCTTCCCGGCGTTTATGCAGCTGATGACAAATAAGTCATTGTTGATTGCATAGGCAGATTAAAGAATTAAAAACGTAACAAGGAGAAATAAAATGGCTAGAAGAAGAATCATTGCCGGAAACTGGAAGATGAACAAGACTCCCAGCGAGGCAGTAGAGTTGTGTGCAACTCTTAAGGATCTTGTAGTAAACGATGCTGTAGACGTAGTATACTGCGTACCGGCTATCGATATCGTACCCGTAGCAGAGGCTGTAAAGGGTACAAACGTACATGTAGGTGCAGAGAACTTCTATATCGAAGACAAGGGTGCATTTACAGGTGAGATCTCAGCTCCCATGTTAAAGGATGCAGGTGTTGAGTATATCATCATCGGTCACTCAGAGAGAAGAGATATCTTCGGTGAGAATGACGTACTTATCAATGCTAAGGTTAAGAAGGCATTCGCTTCAGGTTTAAAGCCCATCCTTTGCTGTGGTGAGTCACTTGCACTTCGTAAGGCTGATACCTACAAGGAGTGGATCACAAGACAGATCACATGGGATCTTGACGGTGTAACAGCTGATCAGGTTAAAGAGCTTGTTATAGCTTACGAGCCTATCTGGGCTATCGGTACAGGCGAGACAGCTACAGCAGATCAGGCACAGGAAGTATGTAAGCTTATCCGTGACCTTATCGCTAAGCTTTACGACGATGCTACAGCTGAGGCTGTAAGGATCCAGTACGGCGGTTCAATGAACGCAGGCAATGCTGCAGAGCTTTTAAGCAAGCCCGACATCGACGGCGGTCTTATCGGCGGAGCTTCACTTAAGCCCGACTTTGGTCAGATCGTTAACGCATAGTTTATTTTGGGGGTTCCTTTGCGGAGCCCCCTTTTATTTATTTATGACATTTTACGTATATATATATTTGAAATTTTTTTGAAATTTGATAAATTGTATATTTACTTATCAATGATAAATAAATAGAATTAGAGAGTAAGTTTTATATTAATCATAAGGGAGATTTTATCATGGGCGGCTTTTTTGCTGTAGCCTCAAAAGAGGATTGTGTATTTGATCTGTTTTTCGGAACCGACTATCATTCGCATCTTGGTACAAGACGCGGTGGTATGGCTGTATATGGCAAGAAGGGATTTGACCGCGCCATTCACAATATAGAGAATTCGCCTTTCAGGACGAAGTTTGAAAAAGACGTCAACGAGATGGAGGGATATATGGGTATCGGATGTATATCAGATTATGAGCCCCAGCCTCTTATCGTACGTTCACACCATGGCACGTTTGCCATTACGACGGTCGGCAAGATCAACAATACCGACAAGATCGTTGAAGAGATATTCAAAGCCGGCAATACTCACTTTTTGGAGATGAGCGGCGGTGATATAAATGCCACCGAGCTTTGTGCCGCTATAATAAACCAGCGTGACAATATCGTTGAAGGCATCAAGTATGCGCAGGAGCTGATAGACGGTTCCATGTCCATCATGATACTCACGCCAAAGGGAATCTATGTTTCGAGAGACAGACTCGGAAGAACACCGATCGCAATCGGTCATAAGGACGGTGCATACTGTGCGGCATTTGAGAGCTTTGCATATCTGAATCTTGGCTATTCGGATTACAAGGAACTCGGCCCCGGTGAGATATGCGTTGTTACACCGGAATCTGTTGTTACTCTTGTAAATCCCGGAAAGGACATGAAGATATGTGCCTTTTTGTGGGTATATTACGGATATCCTTCAAGTTCGTATGAAGGTATCAGCGTTGAGAGGATGAGATATAACTGCGGTTCACTTCTTGCCAAGCGCGATGATGTGGATGCGCATATAGTTGCGGGCGTTCCGGATTCGGGAACCGCTCATGCCATCGGATATGCAAATGAGAGCGGCATACCTTTCTCAAGACCTTTCATAAAGTATACGCCCACCTGGCCGAGAAGCTTTATGCCTACTATGCAGAGCAAGAGAAATTTGATCGCAAAGATGAAGCTCATTCCTGTACATGATCTTATAAAGGATAAGAGCATGGTACTCATTGATGACAGTATAGTAAGAGGAACACAGTTAAGAGAGACCACCGAGTTTTTGTATCAGAGCGGTGCCAAAGCGGTTCATATAAGACCTGCCTGTCCTCCGCTTCTGTTTGGATGTAAGTTCCTTAATTTCTCAAGATCTAATTCGGATATGGATCTTATAGGCAGAAGAGTGATAGCCGCAAAAGAAGGGGATGAGGTGAGCAATGATGTTTTGCTTGATTATGCGGATCCCAACTCAGACCGTTACAGCTTGATGCTCGAAGAGATAAGAAAACAGCTTAACTTTACTTCACTCAGATATCACAGACTAGACGATCTTTTAGAGTCTATAGGTCTTGATACCGATAAGGTATGCACATTCTGCTGGAGTGGTAAAGAATAATTATATTACGGAGAAATGATATGCAAAAGAATCTGGCTGGACTTAAGTGTCAGGTCGAGGAATTAACTGAATTACTGAGAGGTGCACTGTTCCCCGAAGTCTTTGATCCAAACTGTATCGGAAAGGGACACGAGAACGTGGACCGCGAGATGGCAGAGGTGCTTCTTATAAAGCTTATGACTCCGATACTCGATGATGAGGATAAGAGCAAAGAAAAAGCTGCGATGATGATCAAAGCACTTCCCGAGATAAAGGATATCCTTAAAACGGATGTAAGGGCAGCATATGAGGGAGATCCCGCTGCTCAGTCTGAAGAGGAAGTAATGCTTGCATATCCCGGCTTTGAAGCCGTGAGTGCTTTCAGACTGGCACATAAACTGTATGAACTCAAGATACCGATCATTCCCAGAATGATGACTGAGTATGCACATACCAGGACCGGTATCGATATACACCCGGGTGCCACGGTAGGAAGATATTTCTTCATAGACCACGGTACCGGTGTGGTAATCGGTGAGACCACGACAATAGGAGAGCATGTCAAGCTCTATCAGGGAGTTACACTCGGTGCAAAGAGCTTTGATGTAAATCCCGACGGATCGCTGGTCAAAGGTATAAAGAGACATCCGGATATAGGAAACAACGTGGTCATTTACGCCGGAGCAACGATACTTGGCGGAGATACCGTTATAGGAGATAACTGTGTCATCGGCGGTAGCGTATGGCTTACCCACAGTGTTGAATCCGGACGAAAGGTTTTATGCGCACAGCCGAGAAACGATATATTTTCAATAGATGATTAATATTATGTCAACCATTGCTGTATAAGTGATTGGTTGACATAATTTACAATAAGGCGTTTTAAATGATAACCTTACTTGCAAAGATCTTTATTAAAAATGACAACTACAAAGATATGAATGTCAGGGAGAAGTACGGCAAACTGTGCGGCATTGTCGGCATCTTCCTTAATGTCATGCTCTGCTTTATCAAGTTCTTTGCAGGAATCATGACGGGAGCGATAGCGATAACAGCCGATGCTTTCAACAACCTGTCAGATGCGGCAAGCTCGCTTGTCACACTGATAGGGTTCAAGCTTGCCAGAAACAAAGCTGACAGCGAGCATCCGTTCGGCCACGGAAGGATAGAATACATATCGGGACTTGTTGTCTCGTTTCTTATACTGTTAATGGCTTATGAGCTCATAAAGAATTCGGTAATCAGGATAATACATCCCGTTTTGCCTGAGGCAGACACTGTTACATTTATCATTCTTTTGTTCTCAATACTTGTTAAGCTGTATATGGCTTATTACAACTCATCCATGTCAAAGAAGCTTTCAAGTGTTGCGCTTAAAGCGACTGCCAAGGACAGTCTGTCCGATGTGGGTGCAACATCGGTTGTTCTGATATCGGTTATCGGAGCCTATATGTGGAAATTACCGCTTGACGGCTTTGGAGGACTGATAGTTGGGATAATGATCCTGTTTGCGGGAATAAGCGCATTTAAGGATACGGTAGATCCGCTCCTTGGAAAAGCTCCCGATGAGGAACTCATAAAAGAGATAGAAAACATAGTAATGAGTGATGAGCGCATACTCGGAATGCATGATCTTATCGTGCATGATTACGGCCCCGGAAACATGATGGTAAGCCTTCATGTTGAAGTGCCTTATAAAGAAGATATTTTAAAGCTTCATGAGCTGATAGACAGAATAGAGTATGATCTGAGAGGGGTTATAGACTGTGAGCCCATCATACATATGGACCCTGTTGTTGACGATGATGATGAGGTCAATAAGGCCAGAGAGTGTGTGGAAAAAGTCATAGCTTCTTTAGGAGATGATGTTACATATCATGATTTTCATGTCATAAAAAACGATAAGAACCTTAATCTTATCTTTGATGTTGTCATTCCTCACGGGTATGGAACGGATGACGATGAACTCAAGGATGAGATCTCCGATAAGTTAAGGAAAATGGATGACAGATATCTTTGCATCATTCAGATAGACAAGAAATGATCATTTCAGTATCAGACTGTCCCCATTATCCTTAAGCCACTTTCTGTGTTCACGGTAGTCGGGATCTATCGAGGCAACCTTTGCCCAGAATTCACGTGAATGGTTCATATATGTCAGATGGCACAGTTCGTGTATCACCACATAATCCAGAACTCTGGGAGGCGCGAGCATAAGTCTCCATGAGAAACTCAAGGTTCCGTTTGAGGAACAGCTTCCCCAGCGCGTCTTCTGATCACCTATCCTTATTGATGAGTAATGGCCACCGGTCAGTTCTATATAATATTCCACACGTTCATATATATACTGTTTTGCGGCCGATCTGTATTTCTTTTCAAGATATCTGGTACGGGGATCATCCTGTTCGGCATCTCTCAAAGACTGTGTATCAGGCCTGTCTTTCTGTTTCAGATACATCTTGTATATCCAGTCAGAACGTTCTTCTATAACAGGCATTATCTGTTTTAGAGATGCTCTCATCGGTATACGGATTATGACTTCACCGCCGGCCTTTACCTGAAAGCCGATCGATCTTCGTTTGGCTCTTATCAAAGTGAAAGGTATTTCTATTACTTTTCCGTTGTCATTGACACTTATCGTGTTTTTCAAGTTTATTCCTCGGTCTTTTGTTCCTTATCTCTCATGGGAGAGGTGTTCATTCCGTTTTGTATGTTGTGATTTGTTTCAGATCTTTTTACATAACCGTCTGCGTCTATTGATGCGTAGTAGGAGATACCCTGCTCATATTTTATGATACGGGCCCAGTCACTTTCGGGTGCCTCAACAGTCTGTCCGCCCGACTGGATACAGGGGATGAATCTTAAGGTATCGATATCCACGGCATCTACAGCAGTACAGTCAAGGGATACGGTGACAAGACATGTATCCTGCGTATTGCTGTTAAACAGATAGTTGCCCAGACTGTAAAATACCGGGACTCCGTCTATATAGTCTATGCCCTGCAGACAGTGGCTGTGAGCACCTATTATAAGATCCGCACCGGCAGCAACCATATCGGTGGCCGTGCTCTTTTGCCAGTCTCTTATAAGATCGCTCTTTTCCGTGCCCCAGTGCACAAAGCATATGACAAAATCACTGTTGTTTTCAGCTTCTTGAATCACCTGTTTTATTCTTGTGGTATCCAGACATCTTAAAACACCGGGCGAAGTCTCGGTGGCTTCTTTGGTTTCGGGATTTGCATATCCTTCTATCTGAGTAGCTCCTATGATGGCTATTGTCTTGCCGTTTATCGTATAGTAGACGGGTTTTGATGCTTCGGTTATGTTCTCGCCCGCACCCACATAGGGCATATTTATATTCCTTAATGTTGAAAATGTATCCATAAGAGCCTGCGGACCGTAATCATAGCAGTGGTTGTTGGCAAGGGATACGATATCTGTACCTATATCCTTAAGATATGAAGCCGATGAAGGATCGGCTCTGAAAGTATACATCTTTCCTTCCAGAGGAGCCCCTCCGGTCGAATAGGGGAATTCATTGTTTAACATGAAAATATCGGAATCTACCATATGGGAAAGGAGCTTTTCATCAAAGCTGTTTGCCATATTTCCGTCATGCTTCTTTATATAATTGAGAACGGAACATCCTTCCGTAAGACAGACATCACCCGCAAAGCTTATCGTGATTTTGTCACCGGAAGCGGCATTTAGAGAATATCTCTTTTCTACATCATCATATAATAGATCAGGTTGATCATATATCTCTTCGTCATCGGATGATACAGTTTCGCCTGTTTCGGTTTCATCGGTTGCTTTAACTGAATCGCTTTTTGGGGTATTTTTTTTATCATCAAGATATTCGATCTCGACTTTGGCGGAAGAGTCATTATCATCAGAGGAACTTTCTGAGTGCATGTCAAGACCGAAGGCCTTTTCAACGGATGATATATCGCATCCGATAAGGATACATGCAAAAAAAATCACAGATATGAAAATTGAAAGATTTTTTATTTTTTTCATGTGTAAACCTACATATTGTATATGTCTTGTATGTAGTATACCATATAAAAATACAGATTTGTTACACAAGCAGTTGTATATTTTTCTCGAGTAATGTAATATGGGAAATTAGTATGGAAAGATTTGCAGTAGGATACAGTGACATCAACAATTCCAAAACGGCATTTAATGCAGTGTGCGAACAGCTTTGCACCGGTATGGGAAGACGTGAGCCTATTCTCATAGTCTTTAGTTCAGACTGCGAAAATTTCGAGTACTATTCAAGGCAGATGAGACGAAGATTCCCGTTTTCTACAGTTATCGGCATGACGGCATACATGGGATTCTCTTCAAGAGGTTACGGCAAAAATGCATTATCGTGCATTGCGATAATGGAAGGAATAAAGATAAAAGCCGGTAAGGTAAAGGATCCGCAAAACGGGTTTGAGGATTTCTCAAAGAAAGTCATCGAATCGATGGGTACGCTAAAGGAAAAGGATAATACCTTATGTTTCGGCTTTGGCGCAAATATCCTTAAAAGGGATGCCATGTTCGACCTCTGTTATAAGCTGGAGGCCGAGGGCATTAAGTATTGCGGCGGTTCGATCGGCGAGAGCGATGAAGTAAGGACAATGATGAGCCTAAACGGTGATGTGTTCTCAAACGGAGGCATATTCTGCTTTGTACATAATCTGTGCGGACGAATAGAGCTGTTTATGGAGACCATGACACCCGACGGAGTTGAGAATGTTTTGGGTACAACAGCCGACACGGTAAGGGACTGGGGATTTAAGCCGGGCTTTTCGATCGTATCAAACGGCATAGATTATACAAAGGCAATGGAAAGCAAGAATTTGCTCTACAGATTCACCGATAAACTGTGCATGGAATTCGGCGAATATATAGGCTTTTCCGGGTATGAGGACAGTGAGATATTCGAGGAAGGCTATGAATCCATGGCGATCGCCGTATTTGAGTAAATAATTGTTGTTTTTTTCCATAAAATATGGTATTATTCCTTTTGTTTGAGTTTTGAGGCATACCCGATAAATGGGGTCTGCGATAAAAGGAGAATCAAAAATGGCAGTATTAAGAACAGTTTTGACTGTGGTATTTATCATAATATGCATAGTGATCTCAGCGATCGTATTATTACAGGAAGGCAAGTCTGCAGGACTCGGTGCCATCAGCGGCGCAGCAGAGAGTTACTGGGGAAAGAACAAAGGCCGTTCCATGGAAGGAGCACTTGTAAAGATCACAAGATGGCTCACGGTTGCATTTTTGTTGATCGCCATAGTTTTGAATATCAGCAAATTTGGTTGATAAAGGTTATTAGCCCTTGCAGATGCAAGGGCTTTATTTTTTTGCAAAGGCTATCACCTTGAGTGAATCTCATGATCTGTGATAGAATAAATAGGATATGGGAAAGAATTATAAAGACAGGAAAAACATGATATTAAAGCTCATGGGAGAAGAGCTGTATGTGCCCATGAAAGAGAAGGAACTGGCAATCTTTCTTCAGGTTCTGCCTGAGGACAGACCGGTTCTTAGTTCAATACTTTCAGAACTTCTTGAAGAGAACAAGATCCAGATAAGCAAGAGAGGCAAATACAGTCTTTACGATCCTAAAGCACATTTTAAAGATGAGCTTGTTACAGGAGTCTTTATCAGCAATCATAAGGGCTTCGGGTTTATAGAGGTTGACGGAAGGGAAGAGGATCTGTATGTCCCGGCCGACTGCGTAAACGGTGCATTCCATCTTGATACGGTAAGAGCTCGTATCCTCCCTTCATATAAGACAAAAGGAAAAAGAAGCGAGGCTGAGATAGTTGAGATAGTTGAAAGAGGTACCGGACAGATAGTCGGTACATTTCAAAAGAGCAAAAATTTCGGTTTTGTCGTTCCGGATGATCATAAGCTCGCGGATGATATATTTATCCCGAAGGAGCACTGCGCGGGAGCTGTTGACGGGCACAAGGTAGTGGTTGACATAACTTCATACGGAGAAGACGGTCGAAAGCCCGAGGGCAAGGTGGTTGAGATACTCGGACATATAAACGATCCGGGTGTGGATATAATCTCCATAGTAAGGGGATTCGGCCTTCCCATGGAATTTGACGAAAAAGTCATGAAGCAGGCTGCGGGAGTAAGTGAAGAAGTCACCGAAGCGGATATCCTGGGAAGAGAAGATCTTAGAAATGTGATGATGGTCACTATAGACTCTCTGGATGCCAAGGATCTTGATGATGCGGTAAGCCTTGAAAGACAGGGTGACGATTACGTGCTCGGTGTTCACATAGCAGATGTCAGCAACTATGTCCAGTACAGATCGGCACTTGACAGGGAGGCATTAAACAGAGGTACCAGTGTTTATCTGGTAGACAGAGTAATACCCATGCTTCCTCATAAGCTCTCAAATGGCATATGCTCGCTAAACGAAGGCGAGGACAGACTTACTCTAAGCTGCATAATGACTGTTAATGATCAGGGAAAGGTAAAGGACTATCGTATAGTGGAATCCGTTATCAATGTTGACAGAAGGATGGATTACACGACAGTCAACAAGATCATAACGGATAAGGACGAGAAGTTAAGAGAGGAATATAGCAGGTTTGTCCCCATGTTTGATGACATGGCAAAGCTCAGTCATATTTTAAGGGAAGTGAGAAAAAAGCGTGGTGCGATAGATTTTGACTTCGCCGAGACAAAGGTCATCCTTGATGAGAAAGGACATCCTGTTGAGATAAAGCCATATGAGAGAAATGAAGCTACAAGACTCATCGAATCTTTCATGCTTCTTGCAAACGAGACGGTCGCACAGCATTACTACTGGCTTGAGAGTCCTTTCGTATACAGGACGCATGAAAACCCGGATCCCGAAAAGATAAAGAAACTGGCCACCTTTATAAGAAACTTTGATCTTAAATTAAAGGTTGGAAACGATGATATACATCCAAAAGAGATACAGCATCTTTTGGCTTCGATCCAGGATACGGATGAAGAAGCTTTGATATCGAGACTTGCTTTAAGGAGCATGAAGCAGGCAAAGTATACGGTCGAATGTACGGGACACTTCGGACTTGCGGCCAAATATTACTGTCATTTTACTTCCCCCATAAGAAGATATCCTGATCTGCAGATACACCGTATCATCAAGGATCATATAAGGGGAAGGATGAAAAAACAGAAGCTCGAAACCTATGAGAGCATTCTCTTTGAGGTGGCCGCTCAGTGCTCAAGGCTTGAAAGAAGAGCAGAGGAAGCCGAAAGAGAGACGATAAAGCTTAAGAAGTGCCAGTATATGGCAGATCATATAGGAGAGATATTTGAAGGAGTCATATCGGGTGTTACCGAGTGGGGGATATATGTTGAACTGCCCAATACGGTAGAGGGACTTGTGCACATATCAAAACTGCCGGGATACTATGTATATGATGAGGATAAAGATGAACTCAGACCCGAAAGGGGAGGAAAGGTATATTCGCTCGGACAGACGATAAGCGTTATAGCAGACTCTGTCGATGAAGCCATGCGTACTGTCGATTTTGCGCTGTGCGAATAAATACGGAGTAAAAAATGAGTAACGAATCACAAAAACTTGTAGCCAACAACAAAAAGGCTTACCATGATTATTTCATAGATGAGAAATATGAGGCAGGCATGGTGCTTCACGGTACGGAAGTAAAGTCTCTTCGTATGGGAAAGTGCAGCATCAAGGAAGCATATATAAGGATAGAAAACGGTGAAGTCTGGGTATACGGATGTCACATATCTCCTTATGAGAAGGGGAATATCTTTAACAAGGATCCGCTAAGACCCAAAAAACTACTCTTACACAGAAGCCAGATCGACAAGCTTTTCGGTCAGATAAAGGAAAAAGGATATACCATAATGCCTCTTCAGGTATACTTCAGTCAGGGAAGAGCCAAGATGGAGATAGGCCTTGCCAGAGGTAAGAAACTATATGACAAGAGAGCCGATATAGCAAAGAAAGACATGAAACGTGAAGCAGAGAGAGACTTCAAGCAGAACTTCAAATAAACTTCTTGATTTTGAAAGGAAAGCGTATGGCTGTATACAGAAATATTCTTAAAGAGATAGGATATGATGAAAAAGAGATAGAAAAAAGACTTTCGGACATGTTTGATACGATGTTTTACGGCCCGGACGATGAGAGGATATATTATCCCGTTGGTGATGATATGGGATATTTTACAGATACGGGAAACAACGATGTCAGGACAGAGGGCATGAGCTACGGCATGATGATGTGCGTGCAGCTTGACAAGAAAGAGGAGTTTGACCGCATCTGGAAATGGGTAAAAACATATATGTACCTTGAAAGCGGGAAAAATGCAGGCTATTTTTGCTGGTCAAACAACCTTGACGGAAGCAAGCGTGCCGACGGACCCGCACCCGACGGAGAAGAGTTCTTTATCATGGCTCTTTTGTTTGCATCGGCAAGATGGGGGGACGGCGAAGGCATTTTTGAGTATTCAAAGCACGCAAAACAGATCATGAAACAGGCTGTTCACGGCAGCAATCCCATGTGGGAGCCTTCCAATAAATATATAAAGTTCATATGCGGATGCGACTGGTCGGATCCCTCATATCATCTTCCTCATTTTTATGAAATGTATGCACAGCTTGGAGATGAAGAGGATCGCAGTCTGTGGCAGGAAACCGCTAAAGCTTCAAGGGAGTATCTTAAGAAGGCATGCAATCCCGATAACGGAATGAGTGCCGAATACGCTGAGTATGACGGAAGTCCGGTTACAAGACCTCAGATAAAGATGTTTTTCGGAGGAAGACATGACTGGTTCTATTCCGATGCATACAGGACCGCCGCAAATATCGGTCTTGACTATGCATGGTTTGGAAAGGATGAATGGGAGGTTGACATAACAAGGAAGCTCAGAGAGTTTTATTCCGATAAATGCTTCTTCAAAGATGGAGAGCCGTCTTTTAATATATACGAGACAGACGGTACAAAACTTGATGAAGAAGTGCTGCATCCCTACGGACTTATTGCGACCAATGCTATGAGCGCTCTTGCAACAAAAGAGGGAAAGCTTGATGAGTCGGCGATAAATGCGGTAAAGCTTTTCTGGGATACACCGCTCAGAAAGGGTGTAAGAAGATACTACGACAACTGTCTGCAGCTGTTTGCCATGATGGCACTTTCGGGTAACTACAGGATATACAGATAAAAGATGAGCAGAAATCATTTTCATTTTTTTAAAGAGAACAGGAAAAAGAACAGAACAAGGCTTGCGCTGATATATCTTCTGGGAGTTATCGTGCCCATTATCTTTACCGATGCGGTGTTTCTGTCATTGTTTGTCCAAAACCAGAGAGCCAGAACGCGTATCGAGATGGAAAATGAAGCTGATTCGGTACAGAAGCTTTTGGAGAATGTGTTCAATGAGGCAGCAGGCGTAACAAGGACTATCTATGTAAATGAGAATGTAAACAAGTTTCTTGAAGCAAGTTTTGCGACTCCGAATGAATTCTACGAAAAATGTTTTGACATGAAAACAAATTTCTTCGATTTCTTTACTTCGGGTTCGGAACAGACTGTTACCAATATCGAGATATATGCAAACAATCCCACCATCCTAAACGGAGGTTATCTAAAGAGACTGTCGGCGGCGACAGGAAAGACCTGGTATGAAGAGTATGTCTCAAGCGGCAGAAATGCTTATCTTTGCTGCTACTATGTAGGAGACGAGGAACTGACATCGACCAGAAAAAAGAGGATAAGCCTTGTAAGGAACATGGATTATTTCAGGAACTCGGTCAGAAAAAAACTCGTCAAGGTTGATATAGATTACGGCCCGCTCGTAAGAAAGGTGACCGGAATGAAATATCAGTATACTGCATATCTTTGTATAGGAGACAAGATCATACTCTCTTCTGACGGACACAATGCCGTAAACGAGGATTTTGATATGCTCACCGGCAAAGAGAACATAGGTGTTGAGAGAGATTGGAGCATATACGGGCAGGACTTCAGGATATTGATAAGCCAGCCATCCGCATCAGAGATCGGCAACCTGTCCGAATACAGCGGTGCGCTTGCAGCTGTTGTTATCTTAAATATAGCATTGCCGTTCATATTGATATCGTTTATAAATCAGTCATACGAAAACCGGATGGGACGACAGCAGGCGGACATAGCACGTCAGAATGCGGAGCTTCTTGCGATACAGTCCCAGATCAATCCGCATTTTCTGTTCAACGTGCTTGAGAGCGTCAGGATGCATTCCGTAATAAAAGGAGAAAGAGAGACGGCATCAATGATAGAAAAGCTGGCTCTTTTGGTAAGACAGAACGTAAACTGGAAGGATGATGTTACGACTGTCGAAGATGAGGTAAGGTTCATAGAAGATTACCTTCTTTTGCAGAAGTATCGTTTCGGCGATAAATTAAGCTATGAGATTGATATCGCACCCGAATGCAGGGAAATGACGATCCCCAGACTTACGCTTGTCACTTTTGTTGAGAATTCATGTGTTCACGGCATGGAGAGAAAGACATCACCGTCATGGATATATGTAAGGATATACTGCAAGGATGATGATCTTATCATGGAGATAGAGGATACCGGAAGCGGTATGAGCGATGAGGAAGTCAAAAGACTTAATGACAGCATGAACAACGCCGTTATAGAGGATCTTAAGAAGAATGATCACATCGGTGTTATCAATGCATGTATCAGATTAAAGATATATACGGGAGAGAGAGCTACCTTCGAGATGGAAAGTGAAGAGGGTGTAGGTACGTTTACTGTGATAAAGGTTCCGATCGAGGCAATGGGAACAGGAAGGAAGGATCAGACGGATGAGTCTTAAAGTACTGCTTGCAGATGATGAACCATATATACTGGAAGGATTGTCAAAGCTGATCGACTGGGAGGCTAACGGTTACGAGATAGTAAAAAAAGCCAGCAACGGACAGGAAGCGTATGATTATCTTAAGGACAATAAGGTTGACATAATATTTGCGGATATACAGATGCCAAAAATGACCGGCCTTGAACTGCTCGCAAAGATAAAAGAAGAGGGCATAAGTGATGCATACTTCATAATCGTCAGCGGATTCAATGATTTCAAATATGCGCAGCAGGCCATAAGATACGGCAGCATGGACTACCTGTTAAAGCCTGTATCAAAGGAAATGCTAGAAGAGATTCTGGCAAAGGCATCCGTAATGAAGGATATGGAGCTTAAGGAACTGCGTGACAATGCAGGAATGAAGCGAGCATATCTTATCCAGAGCCTTATGATGCTTCTCAGGGGGAAATTCGAAGACAGACACCTGGATTATATCAGCACGAACCTTAGGCTTTCCGACAGGATACGATATATCCATGTGAGCTTTGACAGCATTCTTGAACTGGATGAATATGATGAGAGTGAGCTTTTGACATTAAAGAGCCGCATGTTTGAATGCTGCAGGGATTATCTTGGAAACAATGAGGATCACTGCATAAAGGACATACCCGGTTATGAAGGTGATTATGAGATAGGACTTATATATTGCGATTACATGGCAAAGGAAAGGGATATGTCCGAAAAGGAATTCATGGAGGGACTTTCCAGATCCTTTGAAAGAGAAAACTTGGGTATTCCGATAGTACTGCTTATCGGAAAGGCGGTAGATGATCTTTCAAAGATATCCCACAGCTACTCTTCGGCATCAACACTGCGCTCGTTTAAAAACTTCAGGGAGAGAAAGCCCGTATACTTCTATGAAGAAGAAATGCAGATAAATGAAAAGAAGGTCGCGCTTTGCAAAAAGGAACTTGATGCGCTGATAGCTGCCATAGAACAGAATGACAGAAACGGTATAGACAAATACACCGACAAGCTCTTTGACGAGATGGAAACGGCAACTCTGGTTCATGAGACGATAAACATGAACACGAACTATCTTTTATTCCGTCTTATCCATCTTGCGGTCGAACAGGATGAGACTGTTGACCAGGAAGAGGTCATGCTCTATATAAGTGAGAATGTTTTTGATACCCAGACGGCACGAGGATCACGCATGCATGCAAGGAACTTTGCACATGAATATGCCGACTATCTGATATCCTTAAGAAAGAATGTTTCAAGGGGCGTGCTCGCAGACATTGAGAAGGAGATAAATGAAAATTATTCCCAGAATCTGACGCTGAGAGAACTGTCTCAGAAATATTATGTAAACAGCTCTTACCTTGGACAGATCTTCAAGAAAAAGTACGGAATGTCGTTTAAGGACTACTTGAGTAACTACAGGGTACAGGTCGCAGCGGGCCTGTTACTGCGCAGTGACAAGAAGATCGCACAGATCGCAGAGGAAGTCGGATATAAGGATACAGACTATTTTATAAACAGATTCATCGCCCTTAAAGGATGTACTCCCAGCAAATTCAGGAAAAATGCGGGAGAGAGTACAACTTAAAAACCCCGAAAAAATACAGAGCGTTCACGGACAAATTATAGGTTGCTGCAATACCTAGAATTTGTCCGTATTTTTTATAGAGTTTATCTGTTTTAATTTGACCGGGCAAATTTTAGAATAGGTATTGTCATATAAAATCTATTTTTATAGGGAGGAAAAAAATGAGATTGAAAAAGATCACAGCATTATTGCTTGGTACAGCTCTTACAGCTTCTATGCTGACAGGTTGTGGCGGCGGTGATGCAACAGACACAAGTGCTGACACAAGCTCAACAGATACTACTGTTGTAGCAGATTCAGGCAAAGACGACGATGCAGCAGCTCCGGCAGCTACAGAGGAGAAAGAGTATTCTGATGACGAGATCGTAGATTTCACAATGTTCATCGGTATGCCCGGTTCTGAGATCAATGACGGTAACGAGATCCAGGAGATCATCGCAAAGAAGACTGGCGTAAGAGTTAAGGAGACTTGGCTTACAGGTCAGACAACAGAAGAAGCTGTTGGTACAATCCTTGCTTCAGGCGACCTTCCGGATTTCATCAATGGTGGTGACGCTTCTAAGCAGCTTTACGAAGCTGACGTACTCGTTCCTTGGGATGACTATATTGAGAAATATCCTAACATCAAAGAGTTCTTCTCTGATGCAGAGTGGGATATGTTCCGTATGGACGACGGTAAGATTTACTGGGCTAACCCCTTCACAAACTCTTACGGTGAGAACAGAGAGACAGGTCATAACGACGAAGCTTTCTGGGTACAGTGCCGTGTTCTTGAGTGGGCAGGTTATCCGAAGATTGAAACTCTTGATGAGTACTTCGATGTTCTCGAGAAGTTCTACGCTGAGAACCCTACATTCGAAGGCAATCCGGTTATCCCTTACACAATCCTTTGTGAAGACTGGAGATACTTCTGTCTTGAGAACGCTCCTGAGTTCCTTGACGGATATCCGAACGATGGTTCAGTTATCGTAGATGTTGATAACATGAAGATCGTTGACTACAATACAACTCCTACAGCTAAGATGTACTTCAACAAGCTTAACGAAGAGTACAACAAGGGCATGATCGACAAGGAGTTCGCTACTCAGACATATGATGAGTACATTGCAAAGCTTTCTACAGGTTGCGTACTTGGTATGTGTGACCAGAACTGGGATTTCAACTACACAATCCAGGATGTATTCAAGCAGCAGGGTCTTGATGAGAAGGGATGTAACTACGTTCCGCTTGGTCTTGTAGCAGAAAAGGGTATGGAGAACCAGTGGCATGCATATGGTGATACACTTAACAACTCTTCAGGTCTTGCAGTAACAACAAGCTGCTCTGATCCTGATAAGGCATTCCAGTTCATCTCTGATCTTCTTGAGCAGGATATCCATGATCTTCGTTACTGGGGTGTTGAAGGTGTAGATTACCTTGTTGATGATGACGGAATGTACTACAGAACACCTGAAATGAGAACAAAGGCAGCTGATACAGCTTATCAGGCTAGTCATGTTTGTCAGTACTCTTACTTCTTACAGTGGCTTGGAACAAGCAAAGACGGCAAGAACGCAATGCAGCCTCAGCAGCAGACATCTGAGTTCTTCGCAGGACTTGCTGAGCCTCTTAGAAAGACATTTGAAGCATACGGCGCAGAGAACTATCCGGATATGATCGGTTCTAAGGTTTGCGAACTTGGTATCTGGTATCCTATGTACTCTTACTCAAATGCTATGACAACAGACACACCTGGTGGTGTAGCTTGGACAAAGATGGGCGAGACAAAGCATAAATGGCTTCCTAAGGTAGTTATGTCTTCTAACTTCGAATCAGAGTGGAACAGCTACATGGATGCTTACAATGCATGTAAGCCTGAAGACTTCCTTGCAGAGATGCAGGAAGAGCTCGAGAGAAGAGCAGCTACAGCTAAGTAATCCTTTGGGATAACAGTTGTATAATATGAATTTATAAGTAGCCGGCCGTGGTTGCCGTATTGCAACCACGGCTGTATTACTGAAAAGAATCTATATTAAAATCGTTATGCGCGTGGAGGATGAAATGGCTGACGAAAAGAAGAAGAAAAAGAGGGAAAAAGAAGCTTCGATCACTCCAAAGATCACTATGAAAGAGATCAAGCGTCAGAAGACGCTGCTGATCTGGTCAGCCGTATTTTTTGTATACGGTGTAGTTTTCTGCTATTTACCTCTTGGTGGATGGTTAATGGCATTCCAGAAGTATAAACCCAAAACAGGTATACTTCACAGTAAATTTGTAGGTCTTGACAAGTTCAGGACACTGTTCTCGGATCCTCAGTTCTTCAGAGTATTCAGAAATACTTTGGCGATGGGAACACTCAATCTTATTACAACATTTATCATGGCGATCCTTTTTGCCATACTGTTAAATGAAATCCGTGGAAATCTAATGAAAAAAACCGTGCAGACGATCTCATATCTGCCGCACTTCCTGTCATGGATCATCGTTACCGGTATTTTGCACGATGCTCTGTCATCATCAGGTAGTGTTAATGAATTGCTGATCAGTCTGGGCTTTATAGATACATACATTCCGTTCTTCTCAATCGAGAAATACTTCTGGCCTATAGTTGCATTTGCTAACTGCTGGAAGGAGACAGGTTGGAATGCGATTGTATATCTCGCAGCTATAACTTCGATTGATCCTTCACTCTATGAAGCTGCTTCCATCGACGGTGGCGGAAGATGGGCGAAGATCAAATATATAACCCTTCCGAGTATCAGACCTACGATAATGATACTGCTCCTTATCAATATCGGTAATGTTATCAATGCCGGATTTGAAATTCAGTATCTGTTAGGTAACTCATTGATCGTTGAAGTTTCAGAGACAATCGATATCTACGTTTTGCGATGGGGTATCAGTCAGATGGACTACTCACTCGGTACGGCGGCCGGTATATTCAAGAGTCTGATATCAATTGTTCTGATATTTACAGGTAACTCGCTGGCCAAGGCATTTGGTGAAGAAAGATTATTCTAGGAGAGAGGTTATAATGAGTAAGAAGAAAAAAGAGGAAGAGTATTACAGACCCAAAAAGAAACATCTTTCTGGGTGGGATAAAGCCTTCTATACCGGCAACTTTATATTCATGCTGGCTTTCGTAGTTATAACGCTTTATCCTATATTGAACACTCTGGCTATTTCGTTCAATGACGGTATCGATGCCGTAAGAGGCGGTATCCATCTTTGGCCCAGAGTATTCTCAATAAAGAACTACCAGACAGTTCTTGGTATTCAGGGATTCAGAACAGGTGCCATAATCACTGTATTAAGAACAGTTATAGGTACACTTACATCCCTTGTAGCCAATGCACTGCTTGCATTCATAGTAAGCCGTAAGAGATTCCTGTTCAAATCACAGTTATCTGCTTTCTGGGTAATCACTATGTATGTTAACGGCGGTCTTATCCCGACATTCATACTGTTCAAGTATCTGCACCTGACAGGTTCATTCTGGGTATATGTTATCCCCGGTATGGTATCGGCATTTAACGTGCTGGTTATGCGTACATACATGCAGGGTATCCCGGATTCACTTGAAGAGAGTGCACAGCTTGACGGAGCAGGATATATGACAGTATTCATTAAGATCATATCTCCTCTGTGTAAGCCTGTGTATGCTACAGTAGCTCTTTTCGTAGCGGTTTATCAGTGGAACGCATGGTTCGATGCAATGATCTACAACCGTCTGAATGATAAGTATACAACACTTCAGTACGAGTTGATGAAACTGCTTAACTCAGTTATGCAGCAGAGCGGATCTGCAGCGGATGCAGCTGCCACTCAGGGACAGGCAGTATCGCCTCAGTCAGTACGAAGCGCAGCTACGATCATCACTATCGTTCCTATCGTATGTCTGTATCCTTTCTTACAGAGATATTTCGTAACAGGTCTTACGATCGGTGGTGTAAAAGAATAATAAACATTATCGGCGGGTGTTATCGCACCCGCCTTTTTATGCCTAAGATCAGCTTTTAAGCATACAAAAAAAAGACAGCGATCGCTGTCTTTTTGTTATGGACCAGACGGGAGTCGAACCCGTGTCCGAAGCCCCATCCCCCGTACTTCTACAAGCTTAGTCAGTCATTTGACATTCCCTCTATGCGGCGGCGACTAACAGCCTCCGTACTTTGGTAGCTTCATGATACGCCCACATACTCAAAGCTTTGTATATGTCGTTTCTCACATAGTCGATGCCTTTATCCGATGTGTGAGTGCACCGGTAAAGACAGCTGCAAACTAGGCAGCGTAAGCTAAATTTTCGTTAGCGTTTAATTTTAGGTTTGCAATTAACGTGTTGCAACGGCTTGCTTCTCCGGCTTCAAAAACCCCGTCGAGACCTTGACTGGCCCCTAGATGTATATACTACTCTAATAGTATCGGTTTGTCCACAGCAATATTTAGATCTGTCTCAATCCTTTCATCTTTATCTTTTCATGATACATATCATTGTCGGCACGTTTAAAGACGGTGTCCACATCCAGATCGCTTCCGGGATGGTAGATCGCCATGCCTACGGCTGCCGAATACTTTAACCACGGATCACGATCGCTTGAGGCTGATTCTTTGTATCTTTGACGTATTGTCTTAAGAAGCTCTTCCTTGTTTTCGTAATCCCTGCCTTCAAGGATGACAACAAACTCATCACCGCCGATCCTGAAGATGGGAGAGTGGGCATATACGTCGCTCATTATCTCGCATGCACCCTTTATATACATATCACCCTTATCATGTCCGTATGTATCGTTTACCTTCTTTAAGAAGTTAACGTCTATCATGACTATCGCGAAACTTACCCTCTTGTCGATGATACCCCACATGAGCTCATCCGACTTCTTTGCATATGCGGCTTTATTCTTTAGTTTTGTAAGCGAATCCTGATATGCGATCGTGTTTATCTCGGTCATATGCTGCTGAAGGCCTTTAGCCTCGTTTTCAACGTTTGCGACCGCTTTTACATAATCCTTCATTTCGGAATAGAGCTTTTCGACAGAATTACTCAGTGACTTTATCTCATTGTTTGCTCTTAGCTTCGGAGCTATGAAGATGAGATCTTCAGGCTTGCTCTTTGCTTTTGCCGAATTAGCCAGTCTTAAAACGCTGCCTTCGAGCTGATTGACGGGAGCTGTTATGTTGAAACGCAGCCATATGATAAGCGAGAATATCAGCAAAGGAGCTGTGATCATCGTGATGACTGCAAGGACAAGTACATCCTGGCTTACACTGCCTTGTATATCGCTTACAGGCATGTCAACACATAAAAGCGCATAATGCTCGCCTTTGGAGTTTATCAGAGGCCTTGCAAGCGTGTAATACGAACCCGTGCCTGTCTTTTTTGTATAAAAGGAATCGCTTTCACCCGAAAGGATCCTTTTTAAGTTCTGAGCATCATCATCCGTAAAGTTGTCCGCATCACCGTCTCCGAGAGATTTAAGGTTTTCATCAGCAGGATCAGCATAGAGTACATATTTGACCTTCTGAGGATCCTCGGGGAAAACGGGTTTTACTATATAAAGATGTCCGATCTCTTTATAGTTGTCTACAAACCGTTCAAAAAGGACACCTGTTTCCTTGTATTTTTTGGATTCTATATATGTTTCGGCGCATTTAGCCATGTCATCATTATCTATGCAGCTTTCAGCATAGGAGACAATGCTTTCCATCTGACGTTCATATTTCTTATACATCGTGTCGGAAAATGTCCTGTAGGTTACAACGGAAAGGATTATCATTATAACGATGATAAATGCGATACATATCAGAGCTATGCTTTTGTAGAGTGTGTTATTCTTCTGTGTCATCAGTTCCTCCGATACTGATATTTTACACCTTAAAGGGATTTTTTTCTATAAGATACATGAACCTGAGTAGCATATCGGTTTTTTAAAAAAAGACTTGCATTTTGATCCGGGGTAGAGTATACTTACATACAGTTAGCGAAGCCTAACCATAATCATGTGCAAACTCCCGGATAAACAGCCACGTTTTCCGGGAGATATTTGGAAGATTTAATACGTCAACAGAATACCAATACAATATACACACACACTTAAGGGAAGACCTCCGGAAATCAAGTACGGAGGTCTTCTTTCATGCATAGCTGCATCAAGATAAGAGTTGACATATTAGGATAATGGTGCTAACATTCAGTTAGTCTAGACTAACAAAGAAAGGAGGGATCATAATGTATCAGCAGATAATTAGCGGATTAATGATACCGTTTATCGGAACCTCAGCCGGAGCCGCCTGTGTGTTTTGCATGAAGAGAGAACTTGGAGCAAAGGTACAGAAAGCATTGACAGGCTTTGCGAGCGGTGTAATGGTAGCTGCTTCCATCTGGAGCCTTATAATTCCTGCAATGGACCAATGTGAAGGCATGGGAAAGCTTTCATTTGTTCCGTCATTTATCGGTTTCTGGTTAGGTATTCTGTTTTTGCTCTTACTTGATACTGTAATACCGCATCTTCACTTGAATACGGATGAAGCTGAAGGCCCGAAATCCAAGCTTAAAAAGACTACAATGATGGTACTTGCGGTGACCCTTCACAATATACCCGAAGGAATGGCCGTAGGTGTGGTATATGCGGGATTCTTATCCGGGAATACAACAATAACTGCAGGAGGAGCTCTTGCATTATCCCTTGGTATCGCAATACAGAACTTTCCCGAAGGAGCGATCATATCCATGCCTCTCCATGCACAAGGAAAGAGCAGACTCGGGGCTTTCGGAAGCGGTGTCTTATCGGGAGCGGTTGAACCTGTAGGAGCACTTCTTACAATACTGGCTGCAGGACTTGTAATCCCTGCGATGCCTTATCTTTTAAGCTTTGCTGCGGGAGCGATGATGTATGTTGTTGTGGAGGAACTCATCCCCGAGATGTCATCGGGAGAGCATTCCAATATAGGAGTTATAATGTTTGCTCTTGGATTTACTCTTATGATGGCGCTTGACGTGGCACTGGGATAAATTTAAATACTTTATGATAAAGGGATCCATGACTTAAATGGATCTCTTTTTTTATACCATACGGGCCTGCTACATGGTACAATTAAATGGTTGAGACACTATATACGTGAGGGAAAATAAGATGCATCATATTTTTCTGTTTGATCTTGATATGACACTTCTTGATTTTCATGCTTCCGAGTACATAGGATTAAAAACAGTCGTTGAAGCTGAAGGTTTTAAGTTTGATGATGAACTGTATAAGTACTTTAAGGCAAGGAATAAGGAACTGTGGCTTGAACTGGAAAAGGGTACCATTTCAAGAACAGAGCTTTTTGAAACAAGGTTCAGACTCCTGTTTGAACGATGCGGTGCTGATGTAAGCAGAATCGATCTTTTAAAGAAAAACGGCGACTTTATAAGCACCATGGCAAAAAACGGTGTTGCCATGGATGGTGCAGAAGACTTTTTAAAAAGGATAAGAGAAAACATAAAGGATTCAAGAATATATATCATTACTAACGGTGTACAGGTCAATGCTGAAGGAAGGATAAAATCCATAGGACTTGACAAGCTGATAGATGATCTGTTTGTAAGTGAGACGATAGGTGCAAACAAGCCTTCCAAAGAATATTTTGATATCGTGCTTGATACTATAAATGAGCCTGATTCGAAATATATGGTGATAGGAGATTCACTTACATCGGATATGCTGGGGGCTAAGAATGCAGGACTTGACTCATGCTGGTTCATGCCTGAAGGGGATATTGATAAGGCAATGGAGGAATATGATATCAGCTATAAGGCATCATCGTTTGATGAACTATATGATATCTTAAAAAAATGGGCATCTTAAAGGGAGTAAAAGGAGGTTAAAATGAGACTTGACAGGATTAGTGAAAGGATATGGGTATACCCTTTTGAAGAGGAAAGGGATCGCCCGAATTTAAGCTATATAAAAGGAGACAGATTCAGCTTGGTTGTGGATGCGGGACATTCAAAAGACCATACAAAAGAGTTTTATGAAGAACTTACAAAAGCGGGACTTGAGCTTCCCAAACTTACCGTGATCACACACTGGCACTGGGATCATACTTTCGGCATGCATGCGATAAGCGGCTTAAGTCTTGCCAATGAGCTTACAAACAAACATCTTAAAGAAGCTGCACAAAAGATAAAGGATGAGGGTGAGGAAGCCTTTCTTTCACTGGATGAAACTATACGCCGTGAATATGCCGACTCTAAACCCGTGATCGTAACACTTTCCGATATGACTTTTAGCGGTGAGATGATGATAGATGCAGGTAACTGCCCGGTAAAGATCTTTCAGGCTCAGTCTCCGCATACGGATGATTCAACACTTGTTTTTGTACCTGATGACAGAGTCCTTATAATGGGAGACTGTACGGGAGGTCAGTTCCCAACCTGGGAAGTTGATCAGACACTCGCAGACCGCCTTGCGGATACGATCCAGAAGATAGATGCCGATATATGTCTTCCGGGACACTGGACACCTCTTTCAAAGGAATATATCATAAAGGACCTTAGAGAGGGTGAATAGATCCAAACGTTGAAAGGATAAAAGATGAGCTCACTTTTAAGATCGACACTTAATACAAGAGCACTGCCGACCGGTAATCTGCGATATATAAGAAGTGATTATCCGGGAAAGCTTACCGATGAGGAAGTCAGGTGGCTTAAGGAAAACAACATAATGACCGTTGTGGATCTGCGTGAAGAGAAAGAGTATACAGCAAGAGCATGCAGACTCGAAAACGAAGAAGGTTTTTTATATTATCACATGCCTGTAACAGGTGGCGGAGATACACCAGAATCTGTAGAGGCTGTCGCTGTTACATATCTGGGAATGCTTGATGAAATGATGGATGAGATCATATATACCATCATGAATGCGAAAAGCAATGTGCTTTTCTTTTGCGGTGCAGGAAAGGACCGTACGGGAGTGGTATCTGCCATCATTTTAAAGAAGCTCGGATACAGTGATGAGACTATAATAAAAGATTACATGGAGACCAAAGACAACCTTATGGGATTTTTAACAGCATATGTTAAGGAACATCCCGAGGTTGATATCAATATCATTATCCCCAATGAAAAAAATATCAAAAAGGTATTGAATGTTCTGGATGAAAAACTCCCGAGACTGGTCGGATACGATGATAAGATGAAAGAAAAAGTCTTTGAATTTACGGACAGCTGTTTTCAAAAGATAGGTAAAACCTTTGAGCCTGACAAAAGACATTCGTTTTACAATAATATCGAAGAAGAGTTTGACAGATTCTGGTGTCTTGTCTTAAACAAGGAAGTTCTGGGCACTGTCGGAGTTAAGCACATGGATGATGATACAGCCGAGCTTAAGGCACTCTATCTGTCGGATAGATTAAGGGGAAAGGGTTATGGCAGACTTTTGCTTGATACGGCAGTAAGCTTTTCAAAAGATAAGGGATACAGGCGCATTGTTCTTGATTCAATGGAGAAATATACAGATGCATTAAGACTGTATGAGAAATACGGATTTAAGCATATCGAAAGATATAATGAAAACATGTATGCGGATGTATTTATGGAGTATTCATTTAAAGATTTGGTTAACATAAAATAGAGATATGGAATAAGGGGGGACATCCATGAGTAAAAAGATAAATATATATGTTATGATTACGCTGGTCTTGCTTTCACTTGCAGGCTGTAAGATTAATGTTAACGCTGACAGCATTGTTAATACTTATGAGGTGACGGATGAGGCAGTCGTTGAAGAATACTTTGAACAGGGCAAGCTCGTCACAATGGTAAAGTATTATGAGATGGGTGACGGTACATTCAAGACCGATTCAAATTCATATAAATACAGGCTTGAGATATCGGGCCATTTGAACGGGGCTGCCAAGGACAGCACATATGTCTATCTAAGCAATATTGAGGATATATCGTTTGAACAGGCCTGGAAAGCGGCGGGACTGAGCAGCAACATGGATGACTACTTTGATCCGAAGGATGCCGTGCTTGTAGCTTTGAAGTGATAAATATCTGAAAACAGGAGATAAGATGATATCGGATAAGAGAATAGATTCGGGGAAAGCATTTGACTGGGGCAGGACATCAAAGGAATATGCAAAGTACAGAGACATCTATCCAAAAGAGTTTTATGACAGGATAGTAAAAAGGAACCTTTGTGTTAAAGGGCAGAAAGTCCTTGATCTTGGAACCGGTACGGGAGTACTGCCAAGAAATATGTATCAATACGGAGCAGAATGGATCGCAACGGATATATCCAAAGAGCAGATAGAGCAGGCCAAAATACTTGCCAAATCCCAAAACATGGATATAGATTTTAGAGCGGTCGCTACGGAAGATATAGCTTTTGATGATGAGAGCTTTGATATTATCACGGCATGTCAGTGTTTCTTTTATTTTGATCATAAGAAGATAATGCCAAAACTCCATGATATGTTAAAGAAGGACGGAAAGCTTCTGATACTCTATATGGCGTGGCTTCCGTATGAAGATGAGATAGCAAATAAAAGCGAACAGCTGGTTAAAAAATACAATCCCGACTGGACAGGCGGCGGTGAGACAAAACGCCCGGTAAATATACCCGATGCTGCATATGAGTATTTTGAACTTGAAGATCATGAGGAATATGATCTTAAGATTCCATTTACAAAAGAATCATGGCACGGACGTATGAGAGCATGCCGCGGTATAGGAGCCTCTTTAAATGAGGATGAACTTAAAAGATGGGATATTGAGCACAGAAATATGCTCGATGAGATTGCTGATGAGAACTTTGATGTACTGCATTATGCGGCAATGGCAGTCTTAAGAAAAAAGTGATATTAAAAGGTATATGAGATGGTAAAGATAATAAGAATAAAAGGCGGAACAGATAACTGTTATCTTGTGACTGACGATAATAAGGCAATACTTGTCGATACCGCAAGCGGCGCAAATCTTGATATGGTGATAAAGGAATGCGATAAGTATGAGATGAAGCTTATCGTTCTTACACATGTTCATTTTGATCATGCCGAGAATGCTTTCGAACTTTCAAAGAGATATGATATACCGGTAGCGATAAACAAACTTGATGAGGAACTGTTTGAAAGCTTTGATAAACAGCCTTTAAAGCCTATCGGACTTGTAGGGCGTGTTGTACTGGGACTGTCACTGAAGGTATTGAGAAACACTAAGATTGAGCGTCCGCAAAACATCATATATATAGATGATGGTGATGATCTTGGATCATTCGGATTTGATGCAAAGATCATAGGTCTGCCCGGTCATACTCTGGGCTCGATCGGAGTGGATGTTGAAGGAAAACATCTTTTAGTCGGAGATGAACTTGATAACTGGATAAGACCGGGAGTGGGACATCTTTATTATGATATCGATGCGATAAAGAAAAGCGCTGATAAGATAAGAAAACTCGGAGAGAGAACCGTTTACTACGGACATGGAAATCCCACCCCTAACGGCAGGTTTTAGGTACTATCCTGTTAAAAAAGACAAAAATCATATGCCTATTTTATGTTTTTGTTCATTTAACCCAAGTCGGTCTTGGATTAACATATACAATGAAATCAGATCATAAAACAAAGGAGATCGGTATGAAAAAGTTTTTATTGGGTTTTATAGTATGTCTCTTAGCGGTTGCGTGTATGTTTGGCGGATGTACAAAGTCTGAAGTCAAAAATGCGGATATCACATCGAACTGGACACTTAAGGAGTTTACCGTCAATGGTAAGACAGTTCAGGCAAAATCACTGGATGAAGAAACACGAAAGGCAGCACCTGCATTTTCTTGTACAGACGGTGAAAACTGTGTTGTTTCAAATAACGGAAAGGATCATCCGGGAAAGATCACACAGTCAGACGGACAGTATGTGATAAGCTTTGATGATACTGACCAGAAAATGAGCGGAAAGATAGAAGGAAATACGCTTACGCTTGTTAACAGCAAGGGTACTGTCACATTTGTTTTTGTGGCAGATTAGGAGCATGAGATGAGAAGAAAAGACAGAGAAGTGACTGATATCGGTGAGATCAAAGAAATACTGGATTCATGCATGACTGTCTGTGTTTCGATGATCGATAATGACAGACCATATTCGGTTCCGTTAAACTATGGATACGAGATAAAAGACAGGTGTCTTATACTATATCTGCACAGTGCAAAAGAAGGAAGAAAGATAGACATTCTAAAGCGCAATAACAAGGTGTGCTTTACGATCTTTAGTGAGGGAGAACCTGTACATGCTGAAACTCCATGCAGTTCAGGATTCTTTTATTCAAGTGTTTTCGGAGAGGGAGAAGCCTGTTTTATTGAGGATATGAGTGAAAAGAAACATGCACTTAAGATACTTACTTCTCATCAGATGAAAAGATATTATGATTTTACTGATGAACAGGCGGATTCGGTATGTGTGTTTAAGATAGTTTCAACCGGGTTTATCGGGAAAAGAAAACCAAAGACGTAAAAGAATAATGGTCGGCATCTTCTGCCGACCATCTTTTTTTCCGCTGGTATGCAGTTTTCGATCTCATGTCACGGGTTCCGGTATTAAATCCGTTCATGACACGGTATTTTTTGGCTTTTTGCTTTTTAAGATTCTTTTCTACCATATCTTTGCCTCCTTTTCACTATAATAATATCGTCAATTTTTCTTAGGTTGTCAATCACCAAGGGATTTTTTCTTAAGAGGGATGGTGACAGTGACAAAGAATAAGACAAAATGTTAAAATGTTTAAGGACTGACTAAAAAAGTTTTAAAAGGTAAGATCAGATGGATATTTACAGGTTTGGAAATACATCAGCATCCGTTATCCTTATTCAGCCGGTGGATGATCATGATCTTTCGGCGATCGAAAATGAAGTAAGGCTTATAAAGGAAAACACAGAAACAGATTTTTACCTTATCTGTGTGAAGGTGGATTCATGGAACAGTGATCTTTCACCATGGAAAGCTCCTGCCGTTTTTGGAAATGAGAATTTCGGTGAAAACGCGCTCTCAACACTTGAGAATATACTTAAGATATGCGATGACAGGAGTAGGACATATCATATAGGCGGGTATTCTCTGGCGGGGCTGTTTTCTATATGGGCGGCATATAATACGGCTCTGTTTAAAGGAGTCGCGGCAGCATCACCTTCTTTGTGGTTTCCTGGATTCACTGAATACATGAGCACAAATGAGATAAGGTGTAGAGCCGTTTATCTGAGCCTGGGGGATAAAGAGGGCCATACAAAGAATAAAGTTATGTCAACCGTTAACGAGCGCATAAATAAAGCTCATGAGATCCTTAAAGGAAAAGGTACAGACACAGTTTTGGAATGGAACAGCGGAGGACATTTTAAAGACGCAGATCTAAGAACAGCTAAGGCGTTTGCATGGATCTTAAACAAAACACAGGGGGATAAGTATGATAATTAGGGAATACTCAAACGAGAAGGATTTTGAGAAAATACAAAACTGGATAACGGATGAGAGGATGCATGCGATGTGGTGTGCAAATCTTACTCCTTATCCTTTGAGTAAAGAAGGGCTTGAAGAAACTTTAAAAACAGCGGCATCCAAGTTTGGAGACGTGCCGTTTTTAGCCTTGACGGATGACAAAGAGGCGGCAGGTTTCTTTTGCTATTCAAAAAACAGTGAAACAAACGAGGGTATGCTTAAGTTTGTTGTCGTGAATCCCGCTTACAGGGGAAAGGGTATTGCTAAAGAGATGTTAGAAGCGGCTGCCGTTTATGCATTTGAAGATACAAAAGCAGATGCATTGCAGTTAAATGTATTCCCTGAGAATGAAAGAGCAAAGAAGTGTTATCTTAAAGCAGGATTCACTGAAAGGAACACAACCGAAAACGCATTTATCTTTAAGGACGAATCCTGGGGAAGATGCAATATGGTTTTAAGAAAGAATAAAGAAAACTGATCAGGGGATAATAATGGGACGAAGAATAGAGACCGAAAGACTTATCTTAAGAACCGTTACGATTGATGATGCAGATGCCATCTTTAAATGGACATCCGATCCCGATGTGAACAGATATATGATATATCCTCTGCATAAGGATATTGAGGTCACAAGACAGTGGCTTATGTCAAGAGATACAGACGGTGATGATGAGTTTGATCTCGGTTTTGAATTAAAGGAGACCGGTGAACTCGTCGGCATGGGCGGATTGTTCTATCATGATGATATCGATGCCTGGAACATAGGTTACAATTTAAGAAAAGATCACTGGGGACAGGGACTGGTCCCGGAAGCAATGAAAGCCATTATCGAATGTGTTGACAGAGAAAAAGGCATACGTGCGATAATAGGTGAATTTGCAAAGGATAATTTAAAGAGTAAAAGAGTTATGGAAAAACTCGGTATGACTTACTGGAAAAATTCAGTATATTCAAAGCTTGACGGAAGTGTATCGTTTGAGAGCATAAAGTATATAAAAGAGATGCATTAAGTGAGGTGTTTATGGTCAGAGAAGCGAGAAAAGAAGAACTTAACGATCTTTTGGAATTATATCTTAATCTGCATGAGGACAGTATTCCTGAGCATGATGAGCATTTAAAGGATACATGGGATCAGATAATCAATGATAAGAACCATCATCTGATCGTTAATGAGATAGACGGCAAGATAGTATCTTCATGTGTATGTGTGATCATCCCGAATCTGACTCGTAATGTGAGACCCTATGCATTTGTTGAAAACGTTGTGACACATGCGGACTACAGAAAGAAAGGTTATGCGAAGGAGTGTCTTGATCATGCAAAAAGCATAGCCATAAAAGAAAACTGTTATAAGATGATGCTGTTAACGGGATCCAAGAAACCCGAAACTCTAAGGTTTTATGAGAATGCGGGATACAACAGCAGCGACAAGACAGCATTTATACAGTGGATCTGAATGGAGAAAAAATATGGGTTTAGAGTTTGTTAAAGCAGGCACTGCGGATGCTCTGACACTTAACGGTATATCTAAAAGGGCTTTTGACAGTGATGTCAAGGTCGGGGCTGTATCCCCATGCGGACCTCCGGGATATATGTCCGTTCCCTTTCATACGAAAATGGCAAGGACTAACTGTCTGTATAAGCTTACGGATAACGGACTGATAGTAGGAGGAGCGATCCTCTTTAGAAAAGACGATACGCTAAACATCGGCAGGATATTTGTAAGTCCGGAGAACCATCGTAAGGGATACGGGATCATTATGATGGAAAAGATAGAAGAGATGTTTCATGATGTTAAGGAGATAACTCTGGATACACCCGTCTGGAACATAAGAACAAATGCTTTTTATGAAAAACTCGGATATAAAAAGATCAAGCAGGATGATGAATTTGTCTATTATTCAAAACAGCGTTGATCAGCAAAAAGGGGACATGTAAGATGATAAAGATATTGTTTATTATCGCTTTCATTGGACATGTAGCATGCGGTTTATGCGACTGTCTGTTAAGCTACGGAAAAAAGGGAAGACTGGATTTTTCTAAGATAAAGGATCCCGGGAAAATGAGTGAGATGTTTGAGAGTGTTTCTTTGTGGCAGCCCATGGCATCAATCCTTTTGGGAACACTTTCGATAACTGTTTTTACATTCGGATATCTGGCCTTAAGCAGCTGGATGTATAAGTATAATCCGACAATTGCTTGTGTTATGTTAACCTCATCGATCTTCTTTTCAGTTCCGATAGTGGTGCACCATGTGATATGCGGAATGGTGGAATGGATTTATATAAGATTAGACAGGAGTGATGAAGCAAGACAGACGGTTTTAGAGTTTCAAAAAAAGACCATGATAACGATGGTGATAGGATATGTGGGACTGCTTGTATTTCTGATATGTCTGTTTGTGATGGTAGTAACAGGAAAGACCGACCTTCCCGTATGGGCATGTATATTCAACACTTTGCCGATAATGCTACTTCTTACACCGACAAAGCTTCCTGCAAAAGGAAACATAGCGGGAGCTGTCATGTTTCTGGGACTGATGATAATGATATAGGATTAAGGAGTAAATATGGCGGATATAATTAAGATCGACAACGGTACTTGGAGATTCGAGGACGGCTTTGTAAGATTCTTTCTTCTTGAGGGAAGCGAGAGAGCGGTCATGATAGACAGCGGTATAAACTGCAAAGAAGCCGCAAGCCTTGCAAAAGAACTTACGGATAAACCTGTCATGCTTTTAAACACGCACGGGGACGGTGATCATACATCGGGAACGGAAGGCTTTGAAAAGATCCATATCCATCAGGCTGACTATGTAGGATGCGAGGTAAATGTAAGATATCCTTCCGTTGCACCCGTATATATAAACGACGGAGAGATCATCGATCTTGGAGACAGACCTCTTAAGATCATACATATCCCGGGACACACGGCCGGAAGTGTTGCTATCCTTGATGTTAACAGGCGCATCCTTTATGCGGGGGATTCTGTTCAGAAAGGACATATATACATGTTCGGTGCCAAAAGACGGCCAGATACGTATGAGGCATCCCTTGATAAGCTGATAGCTCTTGAAGATGAATATGATCAGATCTATGCGTCTCATGATGAGTATGTCCTACCAAAGGATCATGTAAGGAAAGTAAAAGAAGCCTGGAAGAAGGTAATAAAAGGTGAGGTCTCATATGAGATGATCGAGTTGTTCGGAAACAGGGTCAAGTCTTATACCACAGAAGACTGCGGCTTTTTCATGGAGTAGGAAATGGTAGGAGTATATTTCAGCGGTACGGGAAATTCCAGATATGTCTTAGAGCGTTTCTGTCAAAGATATGACAGTGGGACAATGGTATTCTCAATAGAGGATGACAACGCTTTAGAGGCACTAAGAAATGAGGAACTGATCGCTTTTGCATATCCCGTTCAATACAGTACGGTTCCGAAGATAGTAAGAGAATATATAGCAAAGAACAAGGATATCTGGAAGGATAAGAAGATATTTGTGATAGCTACCATGGGACTGTTTAGCGGTGACGGTGCCGGTATGCTCGGACGTGAACTTAAAAAGTACGGAGCGATCGTAACGGGCGGACTGCATGTTAAGATGCCTGACAGTATAGGGGATGTGAAACTTTTAAAGTATCCGCTAGAAAAGAATAAGATAACGATCAGCAAAGCAGTAGAAAAGATCGATAAATCAGCTGATCTTTTAAAGGAGGGAAGCCCCAAAAAGGAAGGCATTGGAGTATTTGCTTTTCTGGCGGGATTTTTCGGACAGCGTCTTTACTTCGGACATATGACAAAGGAGTATTCGGATAAGCTTAAGATCAATAAGGATAAGTGTATAGGATGCGGTAAATGTGAAAAGATATGTCCGATGAAGAACATATCTTTAAAGGATGGCAAGGCGGTAGCGGATAAACGCTGCACCATGTGCTACAGATGCATAAACAACTGTCCGAAACAGGCGATAACGCTTCTTGGAAAAACGGTTGTTGATCAGAGTGTCATAGAAAAATACCTATGATATCAAAATGAACAGATGAGTTATACAGGTAACACGTTAAATGATGTGCTGCCTGTATTTTTATGCGTGAAATCCGGAAAAATATATGGAATAATAAAAATTAACAGAACGATATTCTTTTTATTCTTGACATGGCTTTTGAGACGTGATATATAAATTAACAGAACGATATTCTGTTAATCGAAAAGGAGGAAAAATGTTATGAATAAAGGATTTTTTGATAAGTTTCCCGTAGGTTATTATGATTTCCATGAGAATGAGGCTATTAATTTTCAGATGAACCGCTTTTATTCCCAGGGCGTTTTTTCCAAAGGAGAACTCGAAGAGATCGGTAGGAAGATAGACGGGTTTGAAACATGGATACGCATTTTTAAGGAACTTGGAGAAGAAAACGAGAAGGATAAAAATCTGTTAAAGGCTGCCACATGCTACAGGGCGGCACAGTTTTACACATTAAGCGGAGAAAAGGGAGGTGACGGAAGTGACCTTAAGCTTTTTTTGTATGATAAGTGTGTAAGCCTGTATAATGAGTACTACAGTAAATATCCCGAGATAGAATATACAAGTTTTCCTTTTGAAGACTATGAGATACCTGTATATTATTCGACGGTTGAAGGATCAAAAGGCGACATAGTCATTCACGGAGGCTATGACAGCATAGTGCAGGAGTTTTTACTCCTTATACCCTTTTTTCACGAGATGGGATACAACGTATACTTTTTTGAGGGGCCCGGACAGGGAGAGGTCTTGATGCATCATGGCGTTAAAATGACAGAGAAATGGGAGTATTGCACAGGGGCAGTACTCGATCACTTTAAGCTTGATGATGTGACTCTTATCGGCATATCGCTCGGAGGATATCTGGCAGTAAGAGCGGCTGCATACGATAAGAGGATAAAGCATCTTGTGATGTATGATCTGATATATGATTTTTACGGTGCGGTACTTGCAAAGATGGGAAACAAGGCTAAGTCTTTTGATTATCTTGTCCGTCATCCTAAAAATATACTCTGGAAGTCCATGAATAAAAAACTTGAACAAAATTACTTTACAAACTGGCTTCTTAAGCAGGGATATGCTATATATGAAAATGTAAGCACCCCATGCGAGTATTTTGATCATATACGCAGATTTAACACAAGAGACATATCAGGGATGATATCACAGGATGTCCTTGTACTGGCAGGTGAGTCAGATCTTTATACCGTATATTTTGATGAGCAGATAAAAGCGCTTGTCAATGCCAAAAGCGTTACGGGAAGACTCTTTACCAAAGAGGAATGTGCCGATCATCACTGCCAGATCGGAAATATGGGATTGCTTCTACAGACGATTCTTGAGTGGACAGAGGAGAAGATAAATGGCTAGAAAACCTGTGCTTACAGGCGGTAAACGTGACGAGATAATAAATACATCGATGAAACTGTTTTTTGAAAACGGTTATGAGGCAACTTCCGTCAGGATGATAATGAATGCTGTCGGCGGTGAGATAGGAATGTTTTACCATTATTTCAGATCAAAGGAAGAACTCTTTGATAAGGTTGTCGACAGTTTCTTTAAGGGATATGAGGAGAGATTCGGAGCGCTTGTCTCACAATGCGCCTCTCCCGAAGAGTTTATAAATGCATTCTTACCAATGTATTTTAATTCCATGACAGAGTTTGAAAAGATAAAAGAAAACATGCACTGGACAATCCAGTATGCGATGAGTGCAAGGACGATCATGGCTTTAAGAGAGGTCGTAACAAAAGCTTTGTCGCAGTGGGAGATAAACAGTGGTACGCCTTTGAATATCCTGGCGGGACAGATGCTCTATGCACTGTCTGCTACCATCCACAGTGAGGAATTTATAAGGATGGATGATGAAGAAAAGAAGAACTGTATCATGAATTTAGTTGATAAGCTCACACATTAAAAGTCGGAGGAAAACGTATGTCAAAAACACTGGTAGCATATTTTTCGGCAAGCGGTGTTACAAAAAAACTTGCGGAAAGACTGGCAGATTCAATTGGTGCCGATCTTTTTGAGATAGTGCCCGAAAAACCATACACAAGAGCAGACCTTGTCTGGATAAATCCAAAAAGCAGAAGCTCTGTTGAGATGAAGGACAGGTCATGTCGTCCTGCGATAGCATCGAAAGTTGAAGACATGTCGCAGTATGATGTCATATTTTTAGGCTTTCCGATATGGTGGTATCGTGAGCCTTCCATAATCGATACATTTGCGGAATCATATGACTTTTCGGGTAGGACAATAGTCCCTTTTGCCTCTTCGGGTTCAAGCGGGATAGGAGAGTCCGGAGGAAATATTAAAAAGCTTGCAAAGGATTCTGATACCAAAGAGGGACAAAGATTTAAAGCCAAGGCGTCGGCTGAAGAACTTAAAGCCTGGGCATGTGAGTATCTTTGACACTCCACACGACTGAAGTCGTGGGATTCCTGCTACCTGCCACTACATAGTGGCTGACCAGTCCGTTTCCGGTAGGTCGCAGTGCAAGGTATGGGTATGCCGTTACCCATCGCAGGGCAGAACATATAGTTCCCTACGCAGTATGCCTGATATCTCTATCGCCGGCATACTCAGTTGAGTTGCAGATGTTCATGGCTCCAAGCAGGTCTCTGTGTATGTGGAATCCACA
>JAEEGJ010004649.1_pt1 | contig 45698 bp, 39 predicted proteins | sample 8958761 | NCBI WGS metagenome assembly JAEEGJ01 (sample SAMN16246546, study PRJNA631951) | gut metagenome | biome: gut microbiome; feature: rumen; material: RS-attached | host: Bos | place: Iran: Karaj | collected 2018-10
AAACAAATAGGGTATATAAATTATTATTTAACATATTGAAGTGAGCATGTAGGTATCAAGCTCTGAGTGTTGTCGGAAGTGAACGTTTTAGTTCACGGAGACAATATCTCAGGCTTGAGACCGTAACGTGCGGATTAAAATTATTAAAGAAGGAGAATTACAATGGCACAGAATCCAGTAGTTACAATTGAAATGAAAAATGGCGATATCATGAAAGCTGAGCTTTATCCAGAAATCGCTCCAAACACAGTTAACAACTTTATTAGTCTTATCAACCACAACTTCTATGATGGTGTTATTTTCCATAGAGTTATCAAGGGATTTATGCTTCAGGGCGGAGATCCAGATGGAACAGGCATGGGTGGCCCTGGATATTCAATCAAGGGTGAGTTCTCAAGCAATGGCTTCAAGAATGACCTTAAGCATGAGCCAGGCGTACTTTCTATGGCTCGTACAATGATGCCTAACTCAGCAGGTAGCCAGTTCTTCATCATGCACCAGACAAGCCCACATCTTGATGGTGATTATGCAGCCTTTGGTAAGGTTATCGAGGGAATGGATGTTGTCAACAAGATTGCTGAGACAGCTACAGACTGGTCTGACCGTCCAGTAGAGGAGCAGATGATGGCAAAGGTTACCGTTGATACATTTGGTGTAGAGTATCCAGAGCCTGAGAAATGCTAATTTATCCAGCATATTAGATTGTAACCATGCATTTTAATAATGTATGGCATTATAACTTGAACAACAGAAAATTATGTGATAATATTACGGCACGCGTTTTGCGTGTCGTTTTTTCGTTTATTTCTAAATTAATCCCATGAATATTCAATTTAACAAGCTAATACTATGCTTTGTGCTGTGGCTTGGTGTAGAACTATGCTCAATTGTAGTTGCTGTTATACACAGGCAAAAGGGCAGAAAGCAGTTTGAAAGAAAGAAACAATATTTAAAAAGGCTGACAATGGTACTTCCTGACAGTACAAACACCCTAGGTCTATTACAGGAGATTTATTACACTGTGAATGATAGTAAGCTAAGGAAGATAGTGCTTAAGGCAATCAAAAAGCAGGAAAGAGAAATTCGTATATACGATATACCTGTTGGCTTTAAATATATTGAAAGAAAGCTTGGTTGTAATCCTATGTACAAGATACATACCGCTCTTTCTAATATGGAAAAGAAGGAAGGGGGTTACGTAGACGTTTGTGCTGCTATGTTTAGTCAAGACTTCTATGAGTGGATAGATGAGTGGCAACTTGAGACAGATTGGCTTTTAAGGGAAAAGGCAAGGCAGAGGCTAAGAGGCCTAGTGGAAAAGAGCATTATTTTATTTGCAAACCTATTTATCTATTTAAAAGTAAAGGGTGAGATTAGTCTGCTGACTTTTGTAATTGTTAACACAATAGGGCTTATTATGTTTATAGTTCTGGATTATGATTGCTACATTGTAGATTCAAAAAAGCGTGCAAGAAATCCTGCAGAAGAAATTAGTCAAACAAAAAAGGCCATGACCAAAACCAAGCTGATAAGAAGTCTATATCAGTTGATTGCAGGCCTAGGCCTTATAGTTAACATTACGATGTTTGTGAATCTGTGGATGGCGCAGGAAGCTTTATTCTAAGCTTGGTAATGCGCTTCTTGTCAACGGCTAACACTCGGATTATTGTGCCGTCCTCTGAAACGTAGGTCTCTCCAACAGTAGGGAAGTGGTCGAATACACCAACGATGTAGCCGCCAATTGTATCGTAATCATCACTAGAAAATCCAAGTGGAATGATATCGCATAAATCTTCTAGGTTCATGGAACCTAATACCTGGTATTCTCTATCGCTTATACGAACTACTGGGTCTTCCTCATCCTCGTCGTACTCATCGCGGATTTCACCAACGATTTCCTCTAAGAGGTCTTCGAGAGTAATCATTCCTGAAAGATCACCATACTCATCAAGAACAATGGAAAGTGTTGCAGATTCTTCGCGCATTTCGTCAAACAAATCCGAAACGTTTTTCATTTCATAAGTGAAGTATGCATCTCTCAAATAGTTGCGAACTGAAAAATCATCAGGTGCATTTAGCCCAAGGAAATCTTTCATGTTTACAATGCCAATAACTTTGTCAGTGTCAGGCTCGCAAACAGGAAGTCTTGTGAACATGTCCTCCTTGAAAACGGAGATAAGGTCTTGGTAGCTAATGTCTGCATCCACCATTGTCATATCGATTCGAGGAATCATTACTTCCTTGGCACAGGCATCAGAAAAATCAAATACCTTATGAATCATTGTGCGCTCGTCGCCTTCTATGGCACCATTTTCATGGCTAACATCAACCATGGTGCGGATTTCTTCCTCGGTTATGGTGTCGTCCTTGAAATCAGGGTCGATACCAAACATTTTTATAAAAAGTCCGGAAATGAAATTCACGATAGCAATAATCGGAGTGAGCAACCACATAAGCGCGCCGATTATAGGAGCAAACTTTAATGACATGCTGGTGGAATAAGTATTTGCCAATGATTTTGGAGTGATTTCTCCGAATATCAATATTAATAATGTAAGAATACCTGTGGCGATTCCAGCACCAACATTGCCAAATATATGTATAGCAAGGGCTGTGGCAAGGGATGATGCCGATAGATTGACAATGTTGTTTCCTATTAGTATTGCCGACAGCATTTTCTTAGGTCGTCCAATAACCTTGAGAACCTTTGCCGCCTTTTTGTCCCCTTCATCTGCCATAGTTTTAAGCTTAATCTTATTAACTGTAGTAAGAGCTGTTTCTGCAGATGAAAAGAAAGCAGATAATGCCAAAAGAATAAATAATATTATTAGTTTAATAATCGTCGATTGATCCAATTAGCAACTCCTTTATAATTATCAAATTTAATTAATGATAATTATAGCATAATACCAGCTATAGGCACTAAAAAATTAAAATTGGTAAATAATTGTCCTACCCAAAATAGATGTACTTTGTTAAAATTAATTCTATGAAAAAAAGGATTTTAATAACATTTTTAACTGTATATATGGCAATGTCACTTGCGGGCTGTGGCAAATACAATGAAAAGGAAATTGCCTTTAGGGACCAGGGTATCGAGGCTATGGATGCCGAAGATTATGACAAGGCAATAGATTGCTTTAACAAGGCTCTAGATTGTTCTATCGGTAAGGTGTCTGATTTGGAGATAGACATCAATTATTACAAGGGGGCAGCTCAGTACAATGCAGGGCTTTTTGATGATGCGGTTACCACTTATAGCGCTCTCATCAAGTATGACGAGGACAATTACAAGCCATACTTCCTTAGGGGCAGTATCTACGCCAAGGAGGGTGAGGTTGGTCAGGCCATAACTGATTATGATGCAGCAGTTGCAGTTGATGAAAAGAACTACCTATTATATATAGAGATTTATGAGAATTTAGATGCACTGGGGCATACGGATAATGGATTGGTATACCTTAAAAATGCATTAGAGGTTGCTGATAAGTCTGCCAATGCCAAGTACTATAAGGGCAGGATTTTCTATTTACTGGGTCAGACTGATGACGCTGAAAAGCTTCTTAAGGAAGCGGTGGATAAGGATATAGTGGAGGCTAGGCTTTATCTTGCCAAGATATATCAGGACAGGGGCGATTATGATGCAGCCCAGAAGCTACTTGAAAAATACGCTTCTTCAGAGGATGTTTCCAGTGAAGCACTGGCTACTCTCGGTGATATAGAGATGACCAATGGAAATTATGAGAAGGCTTTAGGCTTTTATCAGGCTGGGTTGAGTCTTGATTCAATAGACAATATGCCAGACCTTATGCGGGGACAGATTGCAGCCTTTGAAAAGCTCAATCGCTTTGGTGAAGCAAGGGAGGCATTGGCACAATATATAGAGACCTACCCAAGTGACGAAGCAGCTCAAAAGGAATTAATTTTTCTTCAGACAAGATAATAGATGATTTGTAAGGAACACCTGAATTTGGTTCGGGTGTTCTTTTTATATATATAATTTTAAGGTCAATTATGGGAAAATTTTGATAGTATACCCACTATATATAGTATGTGGATTTTCAAGACAAACACCACATATGGTATATGTTGAAACGTGATTCTACCTAGAAAATAATCAAATATGAAATCACTTTTTAGGTAATTATGACGAAAAACACTATATGTAGTGATTCTACATTGAACCAATGCCAATATTTTGATAATATAAAAGCAAGTCGAAACTACCTTAGAATACGAAATGACAATATTCGAGGGGGAGTCCTTTTTTGACATACTAGAGAAAGGAAGATTGGTGAGTAGAATTGTTTGATGTAGTAAAGAGAGATGGGGAGATAGCAGAGTTTAATTTGGGGAAGATAAACGACGCTATTGCAAAGGCATTTGAGGCTACTGGAAAGGCATTTAACGACGATATCATTGGGTTATTGTCTCTGAGAGTATCTGCCGATTTTCAGTCAAAGATTAAGGAAAACAAGATTACTGTAGAGGACATCCAGGACTCTGTTGAAAACGTTTTGGAGCAGACTGGATACACAGATGTTGCAAAGGCTTACATATTATATAGGAAGCAACGCGAGAAGATGCGCAACATGAAGTCTACAGTTTTGGACTACAAGAACGTAGTGGACAGCTATGTAAAGGTAGAGGATTGGCGAGTTAAGGAGAACTCTACTGTTACATACTCTGTTGGTGGTCTTATTCTTTCTAACTCTGGTGCGATTACAGCCAACTATTGGCTTTCAGAGATTTATGATGAGGAGATTGCAAATGCACACCGCAGAGCAGACATCCATATTCATGATCTTTCAATGCTAACAGGATACTGCGCAGGCTGGTCATTAAAGCAGCTTATCCAAGAGGGCCTTGGAGGAATAACAGGCAAGATTACTTCAGCTCCTGCAAAGCATTTGTCAGTACTTTGCAACCAGATGGTTAACTTCCTCGGTATCATGCAAAATGAGTGGGCTGGTGCTCAGGCATTTTCATCATTTGATACTTATCTTGCGCCATTTGTTAAGACTGATAATCTTACATACGACGAAGTTAAGAAGTGCCTTGAGGCATTTATATATGGTGTCAACACACCTTCGCGTTGGGGTACTCAGGCTCCATTTTCTAACATCACATTAGACTGGACAGTTCCAAATGATTTGGCTGAGCTTCCAGCTATCGTTGGTGGCAAAGAGATGGATTTCAAGTACAAGGATTGCAAGAAGGAAATGGATATGGTCAACAAGGCATTCCTTGAGATTATGATCGAGGGCGATGCTAACGGCCGTGGATTCCAGTATCCTATTCCTACATATTCTATTACACGTGATTTTGATTGGTCTGACACAGAAAACAACAGATTATTATTCGAGATGACTGCAAAGTATGGCACACCATACTTCAGCAATTACATCAATTCAGATATGGAGCCTAGCGATGTTCGTTCTATGTGCTGCCGTCTTCGTCTTGATTTACGTGAGCTTCGCAAGAAGTCAGGTGGATTCTTTGGCTCAGGCGAGAGTACTGGTTCGGTTGGCGTTGTAACTATCAACATGCCACGTATCGCATACCAGGCTACTGACGAGGCAGATTTCTATGCTCGTTTAGACAAGCTTATGGATATTTCTGCTCGTTCACTTAAGATTAAGCGTGGTGTAATTACAAAGCTTCTTGATGAGGGCTTATATCCTTACACCAAGAGATATCTTGGAACATTCAATAACCACTTCTCTACAATCGGTCTTATTGGTATGAACGAGGTTGGCCTCAATGCTAACTGGCTTCGTGCAGACATGACTGACAAGAGAGTGCAACAGTTCTCTAAGGATGTGCTCAATCACATGCGTGAGCGTCTCTCTGATTATCAGGAGATGTATGGTGATCTTTACAACCTTGAGGCTACTCCTGCAGAGTCAACAACTTACCGCTTTGCAAAGCATGATAGAGAGCAGTTCCCAGATATTATCACAGCTGGTAAGGAAGGCGATACACCATTCTATACCAACAGCTCACACATGCCAGTAGAGTTTACATCAGATATCTTTGATGCTCTTGAGGTTCAGGACGAGCTTCAGACACTTTACACATCAGGTACTGTATTCCATGCCTTCATTGGCGAGAAGCTTCCTACATGGGAGTCAGCTGCAAATCTTGTTCGCAAGATTGCTGAGAATTACAGATTACCTTACTATACACTTTCTCCTACATACTCAGTATGTAAGGAGCATGGCTACATTGCCGGCGAGCACTACACATGCCCACACTGCGGCAAGACTGCTGAGGTATACAGCCGTATCACAGGATACTATCGTCCAGTTCAGAACTGGAACGAAGGCAAGACCCAAGAGTTCAAGAACCGCAAGCTTTATGATATAGCAGGTTCTGTATGCAAACGTGCAGGCGAAGCATATACTAAAAGAGTTGAGGCTGAGAGGCCAAAGGTTAATCTTGAGATTGTCTCAGAGGAGCCTGTTTCAGGGGTAAAGTATTTGTTTACAACAAAGACATGTCCAAACTGCGCTAGAGCAAAGGAGATTCTCGAGGATGAGGAGTACATCCTTATTGATGCCGAGGAGCAGGAGGAGATGACTAGAAAGTACGGAGTTATGCAGGCGCCAACACTAGTTGTTGTAAATGGCGACGAAGTCAAGAGATATGCAAACGCTAGCAACATCCAGAAATATGTGGATGAGAATTAGTATCTAGGTATTGATTTGCAAGGGGATTCCTTTTGGGAATCCCCTTTTTTGCAAAAATCATGAAAAATATGTAAAAGATGGATTGATGATATGATTGAAAAATTGTATAATAAAATGCCGTTATTTAAAATTGTGAAAATTTTAAGGAATATAGAATAGATATGAAATACGACGCATTTATTAGCTATAGGCATTTTGAACGCGATATGTATGTCGCGAAAAAAGTTCATAAGGCGCTAGAGACTCTTTCTATTCCAAAGAACATTCAGAAAGAGACTGGCCGTAGAAAAATAAATAGAGTATTTCGTGATCAGGATGAACTACCAGTAGGGAGCGATTTGGGCAGCAAGATTACCGCTGCTTTGGCTGAGACAGATTTCTTGCTTGTGATATGTTCTCCTAAAACTCAGGAGTCAGAATGGGTTATGAAAGAGGTTGATACCTTTATAGAGATGCATGGCCGAGATAAGATTTTGACTATTCTTGTAGATGGAGAACCAATAGATTCATTTCCACCTCAGCTGCTGATTGATGAAAATGGCAACTCGGTGGAGCCTCTTGCTGCTGATTTAAGAGGAGCAAATAAACGTGAGGTTAAAAAGCAACTCAAGACCGAGATACTTCGCATTGCTGCGGCTATTTTGAATGTAAACTATGATGATTTGAAGCAGCGTCATCGAGAACGCAAGATTCGTAGGAACGCAGCGGTGTTGGGCGGCGTTGCTGCAGTTGCTATAGCATTTGGTTTATTTGCATCATTCAATTTTGCGAAGTTGGATGCTGAGTATAGGCAAAAGCTTGTAAATGAATCCAAGGTGTTGGCGAGGACAGCTCTTGATGTATTAAATGAAGGTGATCGTGATACTGCTGTCAAGATAGCCATGGCAGGCTTATCTGGAGATGATAAGGTTAGGCCCTTTGTGCCTGATTCTGTATATGCTCTGTCTGAGGCAATGGGCGCCTATAGTATGGGTATAGATATAGAGCATGATGGCCTTTTAAAACATGATGCTAATGTTGTAGAGTTTGTTAGAAATCCAGAGGGCGATAAGGTGGTCTCTTTGGATACCGAAAATACCGTATATTTTTGGGATTTAAATAAGAGGAAATGCATTCATAAGCAACTGTGCGAATATAACCAGGGTTCTCCGATTAGAATTAAAGCATTTGGTTTTTGCGGAGATATAGTAGTCATAGCCAACGAAAAGTCTGTTTGCGGATATGATTTTAAAGGCGACAAAGTTTATGAGACTCCAATTGATGGTGGGATAGTTTTTGCAAATGTAGATGATAGTGGCAAATATGTGCAGCTAATTAAAACTAAACTGGATGAAGATTATAATTCTGTTGGTGAGGCAGTTATTCTTGATGGAACCAGCGGTAGCATGCTTAAAGTTGAAGAGAATAAGACTGATGCCAATTTCACAGGAGACGCTATTTTTTCTGAAGATGGACACTACGTAGCGGTGGAACATTCTGGTTGGAAATCTGAAAACGAAGAAGTGCAAAATTACGTCACAGTATATGACATGTTTTTGAATGTAAGTATGGATGTTCCAGTGACTGAGAGTGCTATTTTAGATATGGCTTTCACATATGATGGAGCTTTGGCTGTTGTTTCTATAGATGCTAATGATTTAAATTCTCGTGTGCTTAGTAAAGAGCATTTGGAAAAGTTTGACATTGCTTCTGGAGAGAGGCTTTGGGAGAAACAATATGATTATGTAGAAAATATATTGTTTATGGCTTCTACTCATATAGAGACTGGTGTAAGAGCAGATAATGATGGAAATGAACGTGAAATACTTGCCTTTACAGGAAACAGATTTGTAAATGTTGTAGACCTTGCTACAGGTGAGGATATTTCAACAATAACAAGCAATTCTGCTGTTGAGCAAATGATGATTGGTAAAGCTAATGGTGTGCTAATTGTAGGCTCTTATGATGGTAAGATAAATAGTTTTGATCCATTGACGGGTAATATATTCCCTAATGACGAGATAGATGTTAGCGATAGTTTGGTTGATTTTTCGGCTTATAAGGGAGCTATTGTATCTCAAGGGGATAACAGTCCTAATATTACAGTGATGCGATATTTGGAGGATGATGACTACGCTGTTGAATTTGAATTGGAATCCAATTTCTACTACGGTGCAGCTTCAAGCCCTAGTGGCAATACGTATGCGCTCTTGACATCTGATGCAGGGGCGGCAGATGGTACTGACAATGTGGTAGTAATTGATTCAAAGTCAGGCAAACAAGTGGGCAAATTTGATGTGGAAGATGCTAAGCCAACGGGTGTTTTTTATGTTAGCGAAAATATTGTCGCGGTAATAAACTCTAAGTGTGAGATAGTATACTATTCTATATCAAAAGATAAGACCGATAAATTTAGAGTGTCTGAAGATAAAATTGATTTCTTATATGGTCTTTCAGCTAACAAGAGGTACGCTGTTTTTACTGTTGGTAAAGGGTATTATGTTGTGGATGTTGCTAAGAAGTCGATAATTACTGAGGGTACTATCGATAATTTCATAGAATCATTTGATATATCAAATGATGCATCTATTTTCTGCTACACCAAGTCAGATGGAACAGGATGGATTGTTAATATCGACAGTGGCAAGATACGAAGCATTTTAAATAACCAAACAATTTCGTGTTTTAGGGTAGCTCCTGATGGCAAAACTGCAGCAGCTATATGTAATGATGGTTTTATTAGAATTGTCAATCTAGAAAACGATAATGTGGTAGATAAAATAGAATATCATGGAAGAACTTCTGACTATGTAGAGTTTTCTCAAGATGGAAAACTATTATATTTGCAGGGGGCCAACCGTTATCTCCAGATTTATGATGTAGAGAATAAAGCGTTTAGATTTGTCACTGATCATCAGATAATGGGATTGCTTCGCACTAGCTACGATCTTGAAAACAACCGTCTAGCGATATTTAATCAAAATGAGATGTATTTGATTGACTTAAATACATTTGGTGTATTGAACCATGTTAAATATGGTGCTCTCTATTTGCCAAACCAGCAGTTGATTGTGGGAGCTTATAAGAAGATGGTCAAAGAATTCAGCGTAAAATCTGAAGATGAATTGGTAAAGGGCGCCCGTAAAAAATATGGTAGTGAAGAGCTTTCTGATATTGAAAAGTTGAGATACCATATTATCAATAATTCTCACATAAATGAATAAGCAAAAAAGCCAATCTGGGTCTTTTGGACGCAATAAATTAGTGCGTTCTGTAAGACTGGATTGGTTTTTTTATATATTAGAACAAAAGTGTTGACAAAGGAATTTGCGAGTAGTACAATGATACCAAAATGAAGGGAACAGTTCATTTTTCTAAAATAGTCGCCGTATAACTAAGCGGCCTTGTTACAACTTTTGATTATGCACAGGTATTATCTGTGCATTTTCTATTAGTGGGAATTCAGATGGCTTTCAAGTGCTTTTGTGGGAATTATCAAAATTTTTGAAAAAATTATATTGTATAATTATTTGAAGTGTGAGAAAATATACTCGTTGCGGTGAAAGTTAGGCATATTACATGCTTTTCTTAATATATTACAAATCAATATTACGAAAGGGAGGATTTTTTCTTATGAAGAAAAGAAATCTATTAGTGTTTGCACTTTGCGCTGCAACAGCTATTGGCGTAGGGGCAGTAAACACAATTGATGCAGAGGCTAAGACAATTACTTGCGCCCAGGATGCATCACAGGTAACTTATGGAACACTTACTGACAGCCAGAAGGAGATGGTTGCAAAGTATTTTAATGCTGAGTACTATGCATCACAGTACTTCGATGTTGTTCAGGCAGTAGGAGATGATAGAGAAGCTTTGCTTAAGCATTTCTGCGACTGCGGTATTTGGGAAGGTCGTCATGGTTGGCCTGAGTTTGATGTTTCTGCATATGCTAGTGCATATAATTTAAAAGAAGCATATGGCAAGGATATTGCTAAATATTATGAGGATTACTTTACAGTTGGTGTAGCTGAAGGTAGATACCTTACAACAGTTGAGTTGTGCGAAGCTAACGGAATTAAGGTTGAGTCATTATTTGGCGAGTACAAGTTCCTTGATGCAAATATTTATAAGGCTGCAAGTCTTATGGGAACAGCCGATTACAATGCTGTTGCTCAGGCGGTTACAGTAGCAGCTGAGACACATGAGCCAGTTGTTGTTCAGGTTCCAAATCCAAATGGTGGTGAGCCAACAGAGTTTGTTGTGGCAGACCCAACTAATCCTGTTATGGAGAAGTGCAAGAATCTCACGCTTATTGGCACCTTAAAGTGTGACGAGGAGGGGTTGTATGGACTTTATTATCTAACTAGAACATCAACAGGTGTTGCTATATCAGATGACTATGCTGAAGAAGATCCTGTTTTATATTCTACAGATGGCAAGGGTGTTACTGAAAAGCCAAGAAAAGATTTTGCTGATATTCATTTTGGAGACGATTATAATGTTCGCTACTCTATGCAGTATCAAGAAAATAGAGCCAACCCAGACGGAAAGATGGAGGCGGCTTGTGTAGAGTCTCTTGATCCAAACAAGGTGTATATTGGTATGCTAGCTGAAAGAGTATTCTATACTTATGATGGAGAAACAGGTTATCACCAACCTACGTTCTTTGAGGGCTCACAGGAGAGTATCACTCCAGCGGTAGATATCAAAGGTACTTCTGGTCATGCTTATTTTGCAGAAGCGCCTGAAGGTGCAGATGAATCTACGGTATATAATGTCGGCGTAGATATCAAGCAAAAAGATGATAGATATGTTGATGTAACATTTGGTATCTATAATGAGGAACATAACTTTGCTAATGTAGTAGAGTATAACAATCTTGATATGGATGATTATGACCTTTGGTAATAATATTATTCTATAGATTGGTGAAGGGGCAGCCCCATGAGGCTGCCCCTTTTACTAAGTAGAAACAATCTTGTATAAAGTTTTAATAAAATGAAAAAGTTGACATAGATTGGGAAAGGTAGTAATATACTACTAGGAAGAAAATAAAGACAAATTTTAAAAGTTGAAGATGAGATGAAAAATAATGTTACAAACGGGTTAGAGGACACCTGTGTAATAAAACTCGATTTCCTCGAAAATCATGTAATTGTAATAGACAAGATGGCTTTATATAATTGAAATAATTGTGTAATAGTTAGCAATGTTAACCAAAAGAAATAGGCGGCAGATGTGCATTGTGCACTAAATTTTTATTCATATATTTTAAGTGTTGAGAAGTTGAATATTTTGTAGGATAATGTTAAATATGTGTTAAATGTGAACACATTGCATAAATATACATAAATACGTAGATATAATATATAGAAAGGGAGAGAATATTATGAAACGACGTTATAAGCGCTTAGTAGCATCGTTGCTATTAAGTTTACTTCTGTGCGGTAGCACGATTAATGTCTTTGCAGATGAGCCTGCTAATATAGGAGGAGATACTACTCCTACAAGCTCAACTGCGTCGAGTGATCTCACAACAAACTCTGATAGTGGAAATGCTCAAATGAATAATGATAGTCAAAATCAGAATGGCAGTGGAGATAATAGCCAGAATGGTGATGACAACAAGAACCAAAATGGCGACGATGTTAACAACCAAAACGGCGATGATGCCAACAACCAAAACGGCGATGATAATCAGAACCAAAACGGCGGTGATGCCAACAACCAGAATGGTGATGATGCTAACAACCAAAACGGCGACGACAATCAGAACCAAAATGGCGATGATGCCAACAACCAAAACGGCGACGACAATCAGAACCAAGATGGCGACGATGACAATCAGAACGACGATGATGACCAAAATGATGATGACAATCAGAATAATGATGATGAAGATGATCCTAGTGTTGAGCCAGAAAAAAAAGAAAGATATGAGCACATCCATGGCACCAAAACTCATAACAAGATAACTGAAATTACTAAATTTGATAAAAAGCATAGACCACATACTGAAACTACTACTGTAGTGGAAGATTGTGACATTATTGAAGATGTAGATGGGGATTACTTGGTAGAGAAGTGTTCACAGTGCGAGTGCGAATATAGTCGCAAGCGTTTAGTTCCAGATGTAAGGATTGATCACATCCATGGTGACGAAAAGAAAGATAACATTCATTACACCAGTCCGGCAGAGTTTACAATACTGGCCAGCTGTGAAACAGCAACCAGTCCTGAACAATTAAAAGTCTATATTTTGGCATATGATTTCACTGACCCTGAGGGCAATAAGACGGAAATTTTTGAGGCTACTTGTGAGCCAGAGGAGCCTGATACCTCAGCTGATGAAAATGGCGATGATAATGACGGTAATGAGACAGACTCCCTAAAGGAGATTAGGGATGCTAAATATACATGCACAGTTGGAATGCCTGGTGCGTGTTACAATGTCTTGGGCGCCGTAGCTGTCCATGAATATAAGGGTGAAGAATATATTGCTGTCGATCATGATTATTCAGTTATAAACTGTATCAACGACGAAGATGCCAGTGATGAGTTCGATGTCCGTATTATAGATAATAACGGATGGACAATGGATGAAGACGATGATGATAACAAATGGTATTCATCAAAAGTACGAGGCAATCAGCTATATGTTAGTTTGACTTGTGCAACAAAAAAAGAATTGAATACATCTCAAATCGTTGATGAAAATGGTGACGATGCCAAACTGGAGCTAGTTAGCCAAAGCGATGAAGTTGTAGTTGAAGAATATGAAAATGAAGAGGTATGGGAAGGAAAATTGTCTCATAAGCTCTTTAAGGCTATAAAAAAAGTTGATAGAGATTTTTTTGGGTGTTACAAGGAAAAAAATGTTTTTGTAAGAACATACCTTTTGCCATCAAACAAAGATGGAAAAAACACTTACTTCTACAATTATAAATTTCAGAAACGTTATAGCAAGTCTGGTGACTTTACAGTATATATAGACAATACCGATCCAGTTTTAAACCTCACATACAACGGTGCTGGTTCACCAAATGGTTCGGCTGGAGCTGAGGCAGGTTTTTATAACAACCAAGTAGAGGTTGTTGCTACAGTTACTGAGAATCATCCAGTTAATAAGCATGAGTTAGAGGACTTGTACTTATATGATTTAACAAGTAATTCAAAAATCAGATTTACAGAGAAGGATCATACTGAAGATGACAACGGTAAGCGAGTATATACATATACTGCAGTAGCTTCAGCAGATGGAAAGTATCAGGTTAAAGGTTTTGTAAGAGACCGAGCTGGAAATAGATGCGCGGAAGTGAACGAGAATCAGTTCATTGTCGATAAAGAAGCGCCAAAGGTTGAGATTACCTTTGATAACGATCAAGCTCTCAATGAGAAATATTACAAAGCGGATAGAACAGCAACAATTACAGTTACTGATGAGAACTTTGGAACAGATGATAAGTTCACTAAGTTAGAGCTTACGGAAAAGACAGGAAAGGCAAACCCTTCAGGTTGGGAAAATGCTGGTGGAGATAAGTACACTAAGAAGGTTGTATTTGACCAGGATGGTACTTATAGCTTTACATTAACTGTTAAGGATAAGGCGGGTAACGCATCTGAAAAGCAGATTATTTCAGAGTTTGTAATCGATAAGAAGGCGCCAGAGTTTGAAGTGTCATTCGATAACAATAGTGCAAGTAATGAGAACTATTACAAATCGGCTCGTAAAGCTACAATCACTGTAAAGGAAAGCAGCTTCTCAGATTCATTGGTATCAATTACTAAGATGAGTGATGGAGAAATCACAAGCTTACCAAGCGTTAGCGGCTTTACGGGCTCTGAGGATTCACACGACGCGACAATCAATTTCGAGGCCGATGGCAAATATGGTTTCGTAATCAAGTGTACTGACTTAGCGGGTAATGAGTCTAGCGAGTATACAAGTGGCTCATTCTACATTGATACTACAGCTCCTGAAATTGAGATTACTGGCGTTGCAAATAAATCTGCAAATAACGGGGCCGTTACTCCTGTCGTAAGGACAACAGATAAAAATATCAATAGAGATGACATCACTATTACTTTAGTAGGTTCTAATGGTGGAAATTATCCAGCAACATTGCAGGAATCGGCAATAACTGATGGATTTACATTCTCTATTGCAGATATCCCTCATGAAAAGAAGTTTGATGATCTTTATAAGTTAACAGTAAAGACTGTTGATAAGGCTGGAAACGAAAAAGAGAATGTGATTGATTATTCTGTTAACAGATTTGGTTCTGTATTTGTTTTGGCTGGCGGAACTAAAGAACTTGTAGATGGCTACTATGTAAGAAAGCCACAGAATGTTGTAATCGAAGAGATTAACGTTGATAAGATTGCTAACAGAGAAGTATCTGTAGCATTCGATGGAACATACAAGGCACTTAGAGCTAATAAAGACTACTCGGCTTCTGAAGATATAGATGCTAAGGGATGGCATTTAAATAGCTATACTATTTTTGCTAATAACTTTAATAATGATGGCCTTTACTCTGTGGATGTTAGAACAGAGGATGAGGCAACAAATAGACAGAGCAGTCAAACTAGAGAAGCAGATATCAAGTTCCTTGTAGATGCTACAGCACCAAGCGTTGTTGTTTCTGGCATCGAGGATGGCGGAAAGTATGTTGAAGATAGTCATGTATTCTCAGTTAATACAACTGACACTATTGGCGTCAGCGACTTGGCTGTATATGTAGACGATGAAAAAATTGCGTCATATGACCGTGATACTTTAAATGCTGCAGGTGGTACTGAGGTGCTTACACTTAACTCTAAAGATGTTTCTCAAAAGGTTGTAGTTGTAAGTCATGACGTGGCTGGCAATGAAACAAAGCTTGCTTACAACGTGGTTGTTTCTCTAAATGCTAAGAGCATAGACATTGAGAAGAAATCAGATTTGCCAGGTGACGCCAAAGAGATTATTAGCAATAACCCAATTACTAGACGTGTAGTTGGTGCAGTAGCCGGTGTGGCTGGTGTCGGTGCTGCTGGTGTTGGTGGAGTAAACTTATTCCGCCGTAGAAAATTAAAATAATTTAGCAGGAGATTATTTTGAGATGAAGGGATTTAAGAAGTTTTTAATTCTTTCTATTGCATATGCAATGGCATTTTTGTCATTGCATATGCCTGTAATTGCAGAGGAAAAATTGCCTAGCAAGGAAGATGCAAAAGCCGGTGTGGTTCAGGTGAATACAGTTTTTCGAGATACCAATGGTACAAAGCATGTCGTATGCGGCGGCGCGGGTATATTAATTGGTGATCCTGAAAATACTGAATATATAATTACGTGTAACCACACTGTTAATCCCGGTGATGATTTTAAATACGCGGCTTTTGAGTATCTGCAGATTTCAAATGAGAATGATGCTTGGAGTCATATAGTTCTAACTGCAGAAGTGGTAGTAGAGGGAGATGTAGTTATTGAGGCATCTCAAGTAACAAGCAGTCCAGAACTCGATATGGCTGTATTGCAACTGGCACAGCCTATATATACTAGAAAGCCACTTACAATTCTTACTGCGAAGGACAACAATCCAGAAAATCTCCCATACAAAACTTTAGATTCTGTATTTGCATTAGGCTATCCTGATAGAATCGGATTTGATTCTGGCGTGCAGTATTTCTCTAACGAGCAAATTGTAATGACTGAAGGAAGTATTGCAAATTTACTTAGTGTGAATAATGTGCAGATGATAGAACATGATGCGGGTGTTGATGCCAATAATTGTGGCGGACCACTCGTAAATGAATTTGGTTATGTTATCGGAATGAATCTTTTGCAAAAGGATGGAATGTACAATTGTACATTGGATTCAACCAAGATAACAAAAGTTCTAGATGGATTAGGAATCGCATATTCAAAGGTTAACGATGTTCCAAAACCTAAGGTAGAGGAAAAGAAGGTTGAGCCACCTGAAGAAAACAATCACAAACAAGGTTTATCTCTAAGAACTATAATAATCATTTGTATAGTAGCTGTTATTGTGATTGCAGGAATTATTGCATTGGTAATTCTGCTTGTACTACGCAAAGATAAGACGGTGGAAGCGGAAGACACTGTAATAAAGACATATAATGGGGCGATTTTTGAAAATAATTCTTCTAGCCTAAGAGGTGCGAGTGGGGCGTTTAATTCTGTTGGCACAGATGATGAAACAACAATTTTATCTGGTTCGCTTGCAAATAATGATGAGACTCAAATATTAAGTGGAGAACTTCAAAACGCACAAAATTTGGGGACACTAATAAGAAAGAGAACATCAGAGCGAATCGTCATTAATAAAAATGATTTTGTTATTGGAAAAGATGCTTTGCATTCGGATTTCTTCATAGAAAATAATGGTTCCATCAGTAGAAAGCATGCTGTCATCGTTAACAAGGGCAGGGATATTTATATTCAAGACTGTAATTCTACAAATGGTACATTTGTAAATGGCACGCGGATTAATAGTGGCAGCTTGGTGCTATTAAATAATGGCGATGTTATAAAAATATCTAACGAAGAGTTTGAATATCAGACATAGGAAATGGATTATGAGTTTTAAAGTAGATGCTTATTCAGATATAGGTACCAAAAAAAATGTTAATCAAGATGCTCTGCTTATAAAGCAAGCTACGGTTAAAACAATTGGAAATGTCTGCTTGGGAGTTTTATGTGATGGAATGGGTGGTCTATCTTGCGGGGAAGTAGCGAGTGCTGCTTTTATTGATAGGATGGATAGCTGGTTCAAGGGAGAGTTTCCAAAGCTTTTAGAGACATTAGGAGAAAATGTTGATTTAGAGCTTTTAATAGAAAAGGTTAAAAATCAGTGGAATGATATTACAACTGAAATCAATGATAAGTTAAAAAGCTATGGTATTGAAAAAGGCATACGTTTAGGAACAACGGTGGTTGCGATAATCATAATAGGGAATAAATACTTAGTTATGAATGTTGGAGATTCCAGAGCGTATAAGTTCTATAAGAAAAAGATTGAGCAAGTATCCCACGATCAAAGTTATGTACAACAGCAGTTGGAACTTGGTCGGATGACAGAGGAGGAAGCAAAACATAGTGATAAAAAAAGTGTGTTACTTCAAAGTATAGGCGCTTCTGAGCATGTTGTACCAGAGTGTTTTTATGGAGAGACAGAGCGCGGATGGCACTTCTTACTTTGTTCAGACGGATTGTGGAGAAAGCTTACTCATAAAGAAATAATAGGTATAACACCTCAAAAAGATGGCATTAAGAGGTTGACAGATTTAGTAAAGAACCGAGGAGAGACAGATAATATATCGGGCTTGATTATTTCAATATAAATAAAGAAAAGGTTTTTTCAAAAAAATGTTAGATGTAGGGTCAGTAATTGACAATAAGTACAAAATATTAAACAAGATAGGCCAAGGTGGAATGAGCGTTGTTTATCTCGCGATGAATGAGCGAGCAAATAAACAATGGGCAATCAAAGAGATTCGAAAAGATGCAGCAGCTGCTTCGGATATTAATATGGCTAGTATTAAGACTGAGACTGAGTTGCTAAAAAATCTTTCTCATCCAAACCTTCCAAGTATAGCCGACATTATTGATTATGAGGATTCCATCCTTATTGTTATGGATTATGTCGAGGGGCATACATTGAAAAAAGCGGTGGATGAATATGGCCCACAGCCACAAGAATATGTTATTGAGTGGGCAAAACAGCTTTGCGACGTTTTGGGATATTTACACTCTCAGAACCCACCGATTATATATAGAGATTTGAAGCCGGGCAATATCATGTTAAAACCCGATGGCACTATTGTGTTAATCGATTTTGGTACAGCCAGACAATATAAATCAGACAATATAGAAGATACAACCTGTTTAGGTACTCGTGGATATGCAGCGCCTGAACAATTTGGAGGACAGGGACAGACAGATGCTAGAACAGATATCTACTGCTTGGGAACGACAATGTATCACTTGGTTACTGGAAAGAATCCTAGTGAGCCTCCATATGAAATTAGAAACATAAGATATTGGAATGATTCGTTATCTAAGGGACTTGAACAGATTGTTGCAATATGTACGCAATTGGACCCTGAGAAGAGATATCAGAATTGTGCAGAAGTGTTATATGCACTTGAGCATTTCAATGAGCTTGATGTTTCGTATCGTCGCAAGGAGAAAGTTAAGCTTGCTACGTTTATTACAACTATCATGCTTGGTGCTGTTGCTGGGGCGGGGGCATTGATTTCCTTTGATTATGCAAACCAGATTCAGCAAGATAGTTATAAAACATTAATAGATCAGGCGAGTAGAGGTTTCAATGAGGAGGATACCAAAACTTCGCTAATAGATTCGATTTCGATTGATCCGTCAAAGGCTGATGCATATATAGATTTAATTGATAAGGTTTATCTTTCAGATGAGAACTTTTCATTAGATGAAGCGAATGAGATTCGCGAGATTCTCATCAAAACACAAGACAAGAAAACATATGAGCAAATACTAGCAAATGATCCAGCTAGTTACAGCTTATTTGCATATAGGCTTGGTTTAGCATATTACTACAGCTTTGAAGGGGAAGGTAACAAGCAACAATCCTCATATTGGTTTAAAAAAGCTGCTGAAGGTGGACTTAGTGAAAATCAAACTGAACGTGCTAAACGATTAGGAGCAATCGCTGAATATTACATAAACCTAGGAGCAATTGATAAGACTGGTGATAGTACAGTTAGTTACAAGGATTACTGGGACGATTTAGTTGCGGTCAGTGAAGGAAACATCACTGAAATGGATAATGCTAATACAGCACTTGCTATATATAAGGAATTGGCGTCTCAGATTAGTATGAATGCCAATCAGTTTAAAAAGGCGGGTGTGTCTGCATCAGATATGCAGCTACAAATTTTAAATATTGAAAAGCATGTAAAAAATGACATTGCAGGAACAGATGCTGAAGATTCGGAACGAGTCGTTGAGTTGGAGCAAGAGCTCGCTACGAATATTGAGGAAGCAAAGCAAGTCATTTCTATGCTAGAGTAGGGAATTATTATGAGTTTGCAATCTAGTGTTGAATCAATTGCAGAACAGAAACAGTTTTATCAGAGCTTGGCAATAATATTTTTAGTTATTGCAATAGCATTGTTTATAGCTGCAGTTGTTATATTTATAGTTTTCAAGATTCCACATTCCATTAGAGTGTTAACGGGAGTTGGACGAGGTAAGGAGATTAACAAAATTTCCACCGACAGTAAGAAAGGACAGATAAGAGTTCCATCAAGTGAACATAAAGCCATAGTTAGTTGGAATACTTCTGCCTTACTAAAAAAGAAGAATGCAAAAAGTGGTACAGAAGAAACTACATTGTTATCTAATGATGAAACTCAACTTTTAAGTGATGAGACAACTATTCTTAGCAGCGAAGATCAGACCACATTACTTACTGAATCATCTAATGATGAGACAACTATTCTTAATATATCAAGTGAAAATGATGAGACGACAGTTTTAGATTCATCAAGTGAAAATGATGAAACGTCGCTTCTTGAAGATATCGGCCTTGAGTTTGAAACTGATGGAGATATCAAAATTGTAGGTAGTAATCAAAAAATATAAGACGTAGGGATTGAAATGAACGCGTTAATTGATAAAGGCATAATAAAAGAATTAAATAACGGAAACAATTTTGAGTACATTGTTACTGGTTTTGCATCCTTTATAGATACTGATTACAAAGTGCTTCAAAGTCAGAGTAATGATTTGTTTGTTAGATGCATGAAGATAATGCGAAATGGAAAGACAGATTTTTGCTATTTGGCTGATGAGTATAAACCGATTTCAACAATGTTTTCAAGTATCACATCGGATTATGCTATCGAATTAGCTACAAATCTTTTAGAGTGCATTAACAATGTGAAAAATAATGGTTTTTTATCATGCCAAAGCATAGTGCTTGATACAGATAAAATATTTGTTAACGGAAATACAAAGAAAATTAAACTAGTTTATATCCCAATAAGCGAAAGGGTATTTGAAACAAGCTTAGATTTTGAGGAAGCATTAAGAACAACGGTATGTGAGATTTTTAATAGCGTAACTGTTGAAAGGTCGGATAAGCTCGAGGGATTGATGGCTAATACATTAGATCGGAATATTCCATTGGAGCTAGTATATCAAAAAGGCCGAGAAATTGTTCCTGAGAGAGAGGCCAATAATGGTGAAGAGACATCACAGGAAAATATTAGAACAGGTGGGTCTAGTAAACTTGGCTGCGTTAAGCTCGTAGCGTTAAATGCACCTTATCCGTTTGAAATTAAGATTTCTGAAGATGATGTGGTAATCGGGAAAAAGGCCGAGCTGTCAGATAAGGTTATTGGTTTCAACAATGCAATCAGTAGAAGACATTGTCGAATAATAAAGCAAAATGGAGATTTTTACATTATGGATGAAGGAAGTGCAAACGGGACATTCGTTAATAATGTAAGGCTAGAGCCAAATAATAGACAGCTAATCAACAAGGGTGATGTTATTCGCCTAGCAAATAGTGATTTTAGAGTGGAGTAAGAGGTGTGAAGTGGCTAATCCAATAATTATAATTGCGGATACTGATGAAAAATACATAGCTCCGCTACAATATAAATTCATAAACGATTACTTTAATAACATAGATTTGGAAGTAATTACTGATAAAGAGTATTTTGACGAATATTTTTCGACACCTCAAAACGCTGAAGTGCTTATAGTGTCTGAGGATTTGTATCAATCATCTCTAAAAAAGCATGATATAAAAAATATTTTTATAATGTCAGAGCAAATGGATGATGATGCTACTGGTGATTTAAATATAAATAGATTATACAAATACACCAGCATTAGAGAAATATTTAGTGAGATAGTTGCAAAATGTGCCAAGGAACTTGCGGCAGGTGCAGTTGAAAAGAAAGAAACTCAGATAGTACTTGTTACATCTGCATGTGGTGGTGTAGGTAAAACCACTATAGCAATGGCCATTGCGGATAGCTTAGCTGAAGGGTATCAACGCGTACTATATATAAATGCTGCGATGATGCAAAACTTCCAGTATTTGCTTAATGATGACCCACCATTAAATGGAACTGATGTCTATGCGGCTATAAATAATCCAACAGAGAATGTTTATTTAGACGTAAAAGCGGAGATACGAAATGAAACATTTGACTATCTTCCAGAGTTTAAAGCGGCACTTCCATCTCTTGGTATTAATTATTCTATTTATACAAAAATAGCTTTATCGGCAAAGAAGAGTGGAGATTATGATTATATAATTATTGACTCAGATTCACTATTTGATGATGAAAAGCTAAATATGTTAAATATGGCTGACAAAGTGATAGTGGTAACAACTCAGTCAGTTAATGCCGTAAATGCTACCAACCATTTTGTAGACAATGTAAATGGTATTAATTCAGAGAAATATATTTTTATATGTAATAGATTTGTTAAGGAAAAGTTTAATGCATTAATTGCAACTGAGATAGTGCCTAAATTTACTATCACAGAATATATTACAGAAACAGAAGTCAATACATATATAAAACCTTCTGAAATGGCATCCAACAACGTAATTAGAAAGGTTGCATTCTTAATAATGTAAGGTGAGAGTCATGGATAATAACGTCGTTATTGTGTTCAATAATTTGAAGAGAAAAGAAATGATTGATTTAGAAATACCAATCGATATTACAGCTAATGACTTGGTAGTGGCGTTAAATACAGCTTATGAATTGGGTATTGATGTTTCAAATCAGAAAAAATGTTTCTTAAAAGCGGAAAACCCCTTTGCTTTATTAAAAGGAAGCAAAAAGCTTTCAGAATTTGGCGTTAGAAATGGTACAGTTATTAACTTCACAGAATAGGTTATAAGTTAATGGGAACAAATAGATATAGGATTATATTATCAAGCAAAAATTTTTATAGAGAGATAGAGATTTCTTCTGACGTACATACTATCAGAGTTGGTACAGGCATTGAGAATGATATTCGACTTAATAAAGAGTATTTTTTCGAAGAGTTTGATCTTGTATTTTCAAAAAATGATGGTTGGGTATTGCTATGTTCGGATAACTTGTACATTAGTCAAGGGGATGCTAGGAAGTTACTTACCAAGGAGTTTTCTCATGGTGATACAGCCTCAGTATGCTATCAGGTATCTGGGATAGAGTTGTTTAGTGTTGAACTTCTAATAGACTTTGACTACGAAAAGAAAAAGTATGATATAGCCGTAGATTTATCTAATCAAGCTTCAGTTAAAATAGGCGGCGCAAATGATTGTCAGATTGTGATTTCAGATGACTATATAGGAACAGATTGTATCAATATTGATAAGAGTTCCGAAGGTTATGTGGTTACAGAAAGAAATACAAAATATGGTGTACGAGTTAATGGAATAAAGATAGATAAACCTACTTTGCTTGAAGAAAATGATTTTATATCATTTGCATCATTTGGAATGTGTATTCGCGGAGATTTATTGTATTGCGATGCGCAAAAAGTTGTTGGTTTAAATTCGGTATCAAGTAGAAATATGTCTATGGATACTAATGAATTAAAGTATCCAAAGTTTAATAGAAATCCAAGATTCAAGGCGATTCTTCCAGACGAAGATATTGAAGTATTGGATCCCCCATCAGAGCCTCAAAAGCCAGAGGGAAATATAATTCTTCAGCTTTTACCAGCAATAATTATGCTTGCTGTTACAATTGTATTAAGAGGTTTGATGGGTAACGGCGGTGGAGCTTATATTTGGATAAGTGCCATTTCAATGACTATTGGTATAGTTACATCGATTACTAGTATCATCAGTTCTCGTAAAAAGTATAAAGTTGATACAGCGGAGCGCATAGAAAGCTATACCGCTTATATTGAGAACAAAAAAATATATATAGAAGAGTGTCGCAACAATGAAGAGCGACTCCTAAATGGAATATATTATTCAATTGAAAAGGAAAAAGGCTTTGTTAGAGATTTTTCCGACGTATTATTTGATAGAAATGTAGACGACGAAGATTATCTAGTTATACGTTTGGGTAATGGAAAGAAACAAGCAGTAAAGAAGCTAAGTATTAAACAGAAGGAAGAACTTAATTGTACTGATGAGTTAATGAAAATTCCTGAAGAGCTTCAGGCTAGATATCGAGATGTTCATAATGTACCAATTACACTCGACCTTAAGAATAATAATGCCGTTGGTGTTATTGGTGAAAGAAATGATTTATATGCATTTATCAAAACGATTACAACAGACTTGGCTGTTAGACATTACTATACAGATACAAAGCTTTTCTATGTTATAGATGAAGAAGATGTTGATGATTTTACATGGGTTCGATTTTTACCACATGTTAAAAACGAGCAATTGAACATGCGAAATATCGTCTACAATTCTGATAGCAGAAGTATTCTTTTTGATTTCTTATATAAGGAGCTCTCTAGCAGGGAGACAGCAAAGCAGACACATCCTAATTATGTCATCCTTATATATAGAGACAATGGTATTAAGAATCATCCTATCTCTAAGTTCATTGAGTATGCAAACATGGTAGGTGTTTCATTTATATTCTTTGAAGAGCACAAGGAATTACTTCCAAGCGGATGTAATAGTGTAATCCAACTCGAGGGAACAAAAGGAATTGTCACAGATACAGATGACAAAAATCGAGTATCTAGATTTGATTATGAGATAGTCAAGACAAACGAGGCTGATTTTATATCACGAAAATTAGCTCCAGTATATTGTGAAGAGGTAAGCTTAGAGGGAACACTCACAAAGAATATAACATTATTTGAATTGATGAATATTCTTAACGTTGATGATATTGACCTTGAGAAGAATTGGGCTGAATCTGAAGTTTACAATTCTATGGCTGCACCACTTGGTGTTAAGTCTAAGAGTCAAATTGTCAGCCTTGACTTAAATGAAAAACATCACGGACCACATGGTCTTGTTGCTGGTACTACAGGTTCTGGTAAATCAGAGATATTACAGTCTTACATACTTTCAATGGCTACATTATTCCATCCTTATGAAGTTGGATTTGTAATTATCGATTTCAAGGGTGGTGGTATGGTAAACCAATTTAGAGATTTACCACATCTAATTGGAGCTATTACAAATATTGATGGTAGAGAAATTAATAGATCATTATCATCAATTAAGGCTGAGTTAAAGAAAAGACAGGCGGTATTTGCAGAATATGATGTAAATCATATTGATGCTTATATAAAACTATTCAAAAAGGGTGAGGCAAAGATACCTCTACCGCATTTGATACTTATAGTTGATGAGTTTGCGGAGTTAAAGATGGATCAACCTGAGTTCATGAAAGAGTTGATTTCAGCTGCCCGTATTGGACGAAGCTTGGGTGTACATCTTATCCTTGCAACACAGAAGCCTTCAGGTGTTGTTGATGCACAGATTTGGTCAAATTCTAAGTTTAAATTGTGTTTGAAGGTGCAAAACAAAGAAGACAGTAAAGAAGTGCTAAAAACTCCAGTTGCTGCTGAAATTAAAGAACCTGGTCGAGCATATCTTCAAGTAGGTAACAACGAGATATTTGAACTATTCCAGTCGGCATATTCAGGAGCACCTGCATCATATGACGTGACAGCACAGCAGAAACCATTTACTGTATATTCACTTGATTTGGCAGGAAAACATACTCCTGTATACACTCGCAAAAAGCAAAAGTCGGATGATGAGTCAGAAACACAATTGGATGCAATCACAAACTATATTGCTGCATATTGTGCAAAAAATGGAATCAACAGACTGCCAGGTATTTGCCTTCCATCACTCACAGAAAATATCGTATATACGAATGATGGCGCTAAACATGATGATATAAGTGTTTTGGTTAACTTGGGTGTTTATGATGATCCAGATAATCAATATCAAGGTGTAGCAGAGCTAGATGTATCTGGCGGCAATACACTTGTAATAGGATCTTCACAGTTTGGAAAGACAAATCTTCTTCAGATGATTATTAGAGCTATAGCATTAAACTACAGTCCATCTGAAGTTAATCTATATATACTTGATTTTGCGTCAATGGCGCTCAACGTATTTGCCGAATTGAATCATATCGGTGGTGTAGTTTCCGCTGCTGATGATGAGAAGCTTAAAAACTTCATCAGAATGATTCGAAAGGAAATGGCACGTCGTAAAGAGCGATTTGCAGACATGGGTATTACATCGTTTTCTTCATACAAAGAGGCGGGCAATAAAGATTTGCCTCAGATAGTTATTATGCTAGACAACTTTATAGCATTAAAAGAGCTATATAGTGTATACGATGACGATCTTATAAATATCTGCCGAGAAGGCGTGGCGCTAGGAATAAGCTTGATATTTACTTCTACACAAACGTCAGGTATCAACTACAAGTATATGAGCAACTTTGCTAACAGAATATGCTTCTATTGCAACCAGCGTGATGAGTATAGCACCGTCTTTGATAGATGTAGAATGACACCAAAGAATGTGCCAGGTAGATGTTTATACTCTATTGATAAGACAATATATGAATTACAGACATATCTTGGCTTTGAAGGTGAAAAGGAGATTGATAGAGTTCAAAAGATTAAAGAGTTTATTCAGGAAATAAATAATCAATATCCTGAAGAAAAGGCTGTAAGAATTCCAGAAGTTCCAAAAGAACTTGACCTTGAATATGTTAAAACAAATTACTTTGGTCATGAAGATTATGTTCTTCCAATCGGTATCGATTATGACTTAGTTGATTTTGTAGAGCTTGATTTGCTTAATACATTTACTCTTGGAATTACAGGACGAAGCGGATATGGTAAATGTTCGTTTGTAAACTACATAGTTAATTATCTACAAAAGAATATATTTAATTTTGAGTCTAAGTTGTATGTGATTGATGGGTTCGAGCAGAGGCTTAAGAATATTTCTTCATTAGGAATAGTTGATAGATATTCGATTGAAGTCAATGAGTTCGAAAACATTTTAACAGATGTTGAAGTTGAACTTGCGGCTAGAATGGATATGGTTAAGGCTAACGGATATGATGCAATTAGAGCCCTTCCGTTAATTGTAGTTTTGGTCAACAATCGAGAAATTTTTGCTGCAGATGCTGTTTCTAAAACAGCTCTCGACAAATACAAAAATTTAATTAAAACATACAAGAATATGAAAATATTATTTGTATTTTCGGATGTTGAGAATGTTGGATTCTCATTTGGTGCGTCGGAGATGCATAAGCAGGTAAAAGAATTCAATACTTTGATTGCTATGGAAGATTTCGGGGCAATTAAGTGTGCTGAAATTCCGCAAGGAGCAGCCAAAAAGTACAAAAAGCCTATTGAATTGGGCGATGCGTATATCTTTAGAGCGCAGGATGCAGCTAAGATAAAAGTCATATATGAAGGAGGTAAATAAAATGGCAGACAATGAAGAACAGGTTAAACATTTAGATAGTGAACGCTTTGGAGAAGTCATAAAAGATTTTGAAGATGGGGTTAAAGAGTATGAACGCATAATAGATGGAGTAAAGACAGCTACCACAACTTTATTTATCTATTGGCAGGGTGAAGGCAAGAAGCAGTTCGAAAAGGATTATACAACAATCTATCGCCAACTAGAGGATGTGTCAGATGTTCTTTATGATTTAAGAGATGCATTGGTAGATGCACAGGCGGCTTATATAAAGACTGATGAAGAAATAGCTAAGATGGCTAGTACGCAGGCATAGAATTGGAGGATATAGTATGGGTTTATCGGAATTACGAGCAAGACTTGATGCTCTCAAGGCGCAAAAAAGACAAATAGAAGCTGATATTGACAAATATCAGAAGAGAAGAGCTGATGTTGAAAAGTTAAAAAAGAAATTGACTGAAGTAGGCGATGATAACTATGGCAAAGTCAATAAATGGGGCAATTCTATTATAAATAACTTTGACGCGGCGTTAAAAGGAACAAGTAGTGTTGCTAAAGTGGTTGTCCAGGTCAACGAAGAGCTTGAAAAAGCTAGCTTATCAGATGCTTCAATCTCTAGCGGAATAACTGAAATGACGAATGAGATTAGTAGGATAGACCGAGTTTTAGAAGGTCTTTATTCAGATTTGCAAACCTGCAATGCTAATATTCGGGCTACCGAAGAGGCGATTGCTGCTGAGCTTAGAAGATTGGCAGAAGAAGCGGCGAGGGCAGCTGCAAATAGGTGACAGGACGAAGTTGATGGATGTAATTCGAAAGGTTTATTATGGGAGAATTAACTATTAAATATGAAGATTTACAAAGTATAGCTGACAATGCAAATACATTGGCATCTAAAGCGGAAGAATATGTGGAATCGTTGCAGAATGACGTTGTAAATACGTTTTCGGGTGTTACAGCAGGAGTCAATGATATTTTGGAGTCAGCACAATATTATGTAGTGACTAAACAAAATCAGTTGGCTTCAAAAGCAACGGAATATTATACATTTGCTGTGAATGTGGGCAATTTAATAGCACATGCAAAGGAAGCAGATAAAGATGTTGCGACTAAGATAGAGAACAATCAAGAAGATTTCTTAAAGAAGAATTCTGATATTAAGGCTGCTGAAGGCATAGACGCTTTTTTAATCAATCTGTTTGTAGAGGTAAAGAATGCGTGCCCATTGTTTGAGATAGTTGTGAATATAACGGTAGCAATTTTTGATGAATTAGGAAGTGAATTAGATGCACTGAAATATTTCTACGAATGTGGTGGTGGAAAGGAGATTTGCCAGATAATTGGAGCTGCGATTTTAGTTGTTGCTTCTGTAGCAATATTATTGGCAGCATTCCCAGTTTCATTGGCATTGACACTTGAAGGAATTGTTTCGATGGCAGCGCTTGTATCTGGAGTGATTGGCTTGGTAAATTCGGGTTTTAATCTTACATATTCAGTAATTGCACTTGATTCACGACAAGATGGTGATCCAGCGTGGGCTAAAATTTATGGAGATACTGATAAAGCATCTGACTCTTTACGATTAACCAATTTTGATTCTAAGTTAGGCAATACTCTCAGTTATCTTGGCGCAGATGCTATAGATACAGTTGAATTTGTAACTGACTGTATATCCATAGGAAATATGAGCAAAAATCTTTTGAAAAAAGGTATTGGAGAAGGCTGGACTAAGGTGTTTACAGGTGGAATCAAGGGATTTAAGCCTGAACCAACTAAGATGCTTGATGATATTAAAGGGGTATATAACACCAGCATTAAGGGCGGTTTTAGACTCACTAAGGAATCTTCTAAGTATTATAAAGCTTTGGGATTAAACCTGAAGACACTGCAAAAGGACTTTGATGTAGCAGTTGGTCTGTTTTCTGGAGAAAAGAGTTTTGGGGATGCCTTTGGTCAGTATTGGTCTGTAAGTAGAAATATACAGACATCTTCTACATACAAGATATATGATAAAGTTATTAAAACCTTGGACAAGGAAAGCAGTTTAAGAGGTAATTGTTTTGGAAGTAAGTTGATTGATTACTATTTTTAAGATGTTATATGAGATAGCTTTAAGAGGAATTACAAAATGGAAAAATTGGATTTTAAAAACAAGGTATTTATTGATGGCAAAGCCTATGGGAAATTTTTTGCCGTAGGTATGGTTCTACTCACTACAATTACTTTTTTACTTGTAGGAGTTTCAATAGTTATTTATAAGGAAACTGGTGAGAACAGAATAGGGACTTGTATGTTGGTATTGACTATTATTGTTATTATTTTTGCATGTCTATCCAAAATCACCTGTGCCAACAGTGCAATATTTAGTATGTACGATGGAGTATTGTACCGAATCAATCTTCCTAATCAGGCGGGAAGAGATGCTGCAGCTATGAGAGGCTTAGGACATTTTGCTGGAGGGGAAACGGCGGGAACATTGTTAGCAGGAGCAACACTTGTAGGTGAAGGAAACATAAGAGAAACACAACAAAATCAACTGGCGGAAGATGAGAACTATTTGAGGGAAACCCTTAGCCAGGAAGGATATAGTTTTCAAATCTTAGAAGTGTTATGGATGAAGCCATTCAAAAATGGTTATAAAGTAAAAATGAGATGTACGTGCCCGGGAATGTTTGTTGAATCACAAAAGCTAAGTTTCTACGTATTTCCAGGATATAACGATTATGATTTATTAATCGAGTATATTAAATATTTTACAACTCATAAGACTGAGAAAACAAAATGGTAGAGAAAATATATGTTATGAAAGGATGCGAAATATGTCAAAAGAAGATTTTAATGAGTACATGAATCAAGCAAAGATATTGCTTGGTCAAGGCAAAGGAGAAGAAGCTATAAAGTATTTTACTAAAGCTGAACAGGAAGATAATTTGAATGAGGAGGTTTATCTTGGAAAAGGTGTTTCTTTAGCTAATCTTGAAAGATATGAAGAAGCTAAAGAAGAGCTTTCAAAAGTCTTAAAGTTAAAGAAAGATAATGGATTAGCTTTATTCCATCTAGCCAATATTGAAGTTTTACTTGGCAATAAAGCAAAAGGCATAGAGCTGTATAATAATTCAATTGCAGTTGGATATGATAACGCACAGGTCTTTTATAGCTTAGGCCTTATGCAGGAAGAAGACGGAGATGATGATTTAGCAATTAGAAATTATTCAAAGGCTATTATCAAAGATCCTAATAGACCAGATATCAGAATAAGGAAGGCTAGAGTTCAAATAAAAAATAATAGTCATCAGGAAGCACTACAGACAATAGATGAGCTTATTCTTTCTAATCCAGATGTTTTCGAGGGATATCATCTTAAGTTTTTAGTGCTTGAGTCGTTGAATAAATTTGATGAGGCTGAGGCAGTTATTGATGAAGCATTATCGCTTTTCAAGAAAGATGTAAATTTTGCTTTAGACAAGGCAGCTGTTTTGATTGACAAAAAGCAGTATGACGAAGCACTTTCATATCTTTCAAATATTAAAGAGACAATGGAGGTGGCTGACACAAATTACGCACTTCGTCAAATCGCTATGCAAGAAGCTCGTATATATGCTTTTAAAGAGGATATTGATGGCTTGATTTCGTCAATAACTAAAGCGATAGATTTCAGCAAGAAGAATGACTTTGTAGATACTGAAGCATGGTTCATGCTTATGAATTGCTATATAACACAAGAGAAGTTTGACGAAGTATTAGAGATAGCTAGAACTCTAAAGGCAACAGACAAGGATGACTCTTATACTCTTTCAGCGCACTATTATGAACCTTTTGCATTAAAGGGGCTAGATAAGATGAATGAGGCAATGCCATTGTTTAAAGAGGCGGTTAGCTATTATAGAGCAAAGTCGTTAGAAAATCCAGGTGTTTTGGATTTCTATTCATACAGAGTTATGTGTTTAAGGGAAATGGGTGATTATGACAAAGCGCTTGAGCTTGCAGATTACCTAGTAAATGTGGGTGAGAAAGTTGCCGAGATGCATATTCTTAAGGCAACTGTTCTAGAAGCCGCAGGTAGAAAAGAGGAAGCCGACGGAGAAAGAAAGGTAGCAATTTCTGTTGCTCAACCGGGTTCTACAATTTCAAGACTTATTAGTTAGGAGGAAGAATAATGTTTTATTTTAACGAGACCGCATTGAATAATGCCAAAACGGCTTATGAGCAGTATGCGATAGATATGGGTAAGTTGAGCTCGACTCTATTCAATGATGTTGAAGATTTGAAGAATAGTGCGTGGCAGTCACAAGCAGCTGATGCTTTTTTTGAGAAATTTGATTTTGAATGGCATGAAAATATGAAAAAGTATCAAAAGGTCATTTCACATATGGCTGACAATATGAATATTGCTATTGATACCTATCAGCCAGTATGGGATGAAGCGGAAGAACTTGGTTTATAAAAATAATTGAAAGGCAGGAAATGTTATGGCTAATATTGTAATTACTCCATCAGAATTGCGTAGTTGTGCCACTAATCTTGAAACATATCTCGAAGATTATAATAAACGTATTGAGCAAATTAACACTAAACTTCTTGATGTTATTTCAAGATGGGAAGGTGCTGCACATGATGAATTTCTTAGGCAATATATAGAAGATTTGTACCCATTTCTTAACTATGATATTCCTAACGTTGTTAGCACGTTGATTTCAGAATTAACAGGAGTTGCTGATGCGGTAGATAATACTGATGCAGAAGTTATGGATTCACTAAAGTAAAGGAGAATATTTGTTATGTCCGAAATAAAGATTTCGCCAGAGGAATTAAGAGAGACAGCGGATTATTTAGTTACAGAACACCAAACAATTGTTGATTTGGTTGACAAAATGGTAAAGGATATAAATAGTACTACCGACAATTGGGAGGGCGCGGCCCAGCTGCAATTTGTTGATACATTTACAGAACAGATGGCACCAGCTTTAAAAGAGTCATTGCCAAATGTAGTAGAGGGTATTTCAAATCAATTAAAAGGTGCTGCAGATGCAATGCAAGAAACTGATGAAGGCGTTGCAGATGCGTACGAAGGTAATTAGGTAATAGTTCAGTAAAGATTAAAATATATTAAAAAATCAGGAGGATAACGAAATGAATATTAGAATTTCACCAGAGGAATTAAGAGCAGCAGCAAACTTTGTTGCACAGAAGCAGGAGTCAATCAATAGCGAGGTAGCAGCTTTAAAGGCAAAGATTGATGAAGTATGTGATAACTGGGAAGGTGCTGCACAGAGCGGATTTATCGGTGTATTTGAAAGTGATACATATCCAATGTTAAAGGATACTGTTCCACAGGTTCTTGAAGGAGTTTCTACAATGATGAATGGTGCTGCAGATGCACTTGAAGAGGCTGATCAGACTGTTGCAAGCAACTTTGCAGGCTAAGAAGTAGTAAAGGGAAAAATAATGGAAAGCTATAAGGTAGATAGTAAACTGTTTATTCCGTTAACGATTAGGCAGTTACAGATTAAAAAAATCATCCTAGTAATAATGTTAATATATGCAATATGTGTTTTTATTGAACTATTATTACACGGTTTTAATCCACGGCTGATGGGAAGTTTATTGATTTTCATATTGGCTGTAAATATAATCTTCCACTTTTTAAAAGAAGGTTATCAAAATAAAAAATTATTTATAAGTATTGGTATAGAAAACATATTACTAAGATATTCTGCGGTTGTATTTGATTTTGTCAAATCAGACATGGTTATTACTATACCTGTAGCTTCCATTAATAGCCTGGAGTACAGCGATAAGCTTAATGCACTAAGGCTAGTAGGTCCTTGTAAAAAGACATTTAATAATCAAGACATTGAAGTGGTGGGTGAATGGGTCGTGTATATCGACCCTAACTCCACTTATCAAGTTATTAACGCAATAGAAGACAAAACTAAAAAGCAGGTTAAGTATTTAGACAGATAAATATTAGGGAGAAACATATGTCATCATTAACAATTGACTATAGTCAATTAAAGACAATAGCTAGTAATGCGGATAGTCTAGCTCAAAAGACAGAAAGCTATTGCAGTGAGTTAGGAAGTGATGTGTACAGCAAATTTGATTCTGTTACAGCGGGAGTAAATGATGTTTTGGCGTCAGCAATGTATTATGTGGCGGCAAAGCAAAAGAGCTTAACAGAAAAGGCTGAAGAATACTACGCATTTGCTGGAAAAGTAGTTACACTTATAGACCATGCAAAGCAGGCAGATAAGGATGTAGCAACCAAAATAGAGAATAATCAAGAGGATTTTTTAAAGAAGAATTCAGATATAAAGGCAGCAGAGGGAATAGAAGCTTTTTTAATAAACCTTTTTGTAGATATAAAGAATGCGTGTCCGCTATTTGAAATAATAATAGATTGTACAATAGCGATATGTGATGAAATAGATAGCGCTTTAGATGCGCTAAAGTATTTCTATGAATGTGGAGGCGGAAAAGAATTAGTAGAGCTAATAGTAGCAGCGGTTGCAGTAGTGGCAGCGGTAGCAGCGCTAATAGCATGCTTCCCAGTGAGTCTTGCATTATCCTGGGCTGGTCTGGTAGCACTGGCAGGAGTTGTAGGCGCAGGAATTGGACTAGCGAATGCGGTTACGGATTTAGCAACATCGGCTATGGCATTGAAGAGTCGATTGGATGGAGACCCAGCATGGGCAAGCATATATGGAAAACAGGATAAACTATCAGATGTATTAAGAGATACTAATTTCGGAGATGGTACACTCAATAAGCTTTCATATGGAGCAGCCACAACCTTAGACGTAACAGAGACTGTCTGCGATGTAATAAACGTTGCTGATATGGCCAAGAACATGTATAAGGCAGGTCCACAGGTTAGCGAGAGGCTAGATATATCATCAACTAATGCCGCTGGAGAAAAACAATTTGTAGACAATCCATTTGATGAAGCGGGAAATCTAAAGCCTAATGTTAAGTATACATCGGGCGAATTTGGATATAATTATGAAACAGATGATATGGGAAGACTTACTAACTGGCAAGCTGATGAGTTACATTTGACAGATAGAACCAGTCGTTTAAAACATGACGCTAATACTCCAGGAAAGTTAGCGGGAGATCATGCAGGTCACTTGGCAGGCGATCGTTTTGGAGGGTCACCAAAGCTTGACAATTTAGTTTCACAAGATAGTCATGTGAATTTGAGCGATTATAAGAAAATAGAAAATACATGGGCAGATGCATTAAAAGAAGGTAAAAATGTTAGCACAAATGTTAGTGTTGTTTATGAAGCTAACAGTGTACGTCCATCGAAATTTATAGTAGACTATAGCATAGATGGTGAATTATTTTCAGCCGAAATATTTAATTGATAACTAGGAGGTATGTAATGTTGTTTGGCAAGAAAAAATCTTTTGAGGATATGTTTACAGATTTGCAAAAGGATATGATTGAAATTGGGTTGGAATACGTGAACGACAACGCTCAAATGATTTATATTTATTGTTCGTGTGAGGGTAATACACTTGGTGGAGATATTTTTTATAAGATAAATGATAGAGTATTAAAAAAACATAAGTTAAATGATGCTGGTAATGGATGTGAATATGATGTGTCACTTAATGTGCAAAAACAGGTTTTGCAAATTATAAATGAGGATATACATAAGATTAAAGATTTGTGTGAGTCTAATGGTAGACCTATGCCTACGCAGATAAAATTGAAATATGATGTTTTAACGAAAAGTGTTAATGCTGATTATAGTTATGATTTGATATACAGTGATAGTAATGACAAAACATTTGTTGATGCATTTAATGAATGGTTTGAAATGGAAAATTCAAACTAGTTTTAGATAAAAAAATTGATTTTTCCCATATACTCGTCAAAATAATGGAGTGGCCTAAATGAAAAATATAAATTCCTTTGTGGCAGATAAATATAAAAAGTTAGAATCAGGCTATGTTGAAGTTGAAGATGCTATATATAAAAAGAATGAAATTGGAAATTTATATGTAATGTCATTGTCATTTGAACAAGAACTCGTATTAAATGAAGGTGTTGATGCATCAGATATTTCCCAATATCCTTTGGAGGATATTCTTGATAGGTATAATTGTTATATTTCAGATTTTTTTGCTGAACTGAATAAGCAAGGTTCAGAAACCTGTTATTTGGAATTTGCGTCTTCCAATTTGGATGATTTAAGGAATCTTAGGACGATTATAGGAAGGCATGTCTATAATAAAGATATTGAGAGAGATGGTTTGGTTTTCGCTGAGTTAATTGTAGAATAAAAAGTATAAACTGCAAAGTCGTTAGACTTTGCAGTTTTTGCAAAATGGACAGATAAAATAATGAGAGATGATTTTAACAATCAAGAAATTTATGAAAAACTAATAGAAAAAGATAATACAGAATTAGAGCATTACAAAGAATTGATTCAAAAGGCAATTCAACTTAACGGTCCAGATAGTAGAGGTGTTAAAAATGGATATATTATTTTAAATACTTCCTACCAACGCGTGGTTAACACAATGTATTCAGCAGGCTATGCCATTAAAGAAATCAAAGAAATCTTTAAAGAATTATTGGTTAATTATGTAAATATTTGGAGTAGCGAAAGTGGATATATTGAATTAGTTAAAGTGATATCATTAGCGGTTTTATTGGGCTTCAATTCGGAAGATATAAAAACATTAGAAGATCGACTAGTAGAGGAAAAGTTTGACGATTGTATTATAAACTTTTTGATTAAGTCAATTGATGCTTCTTGGGGTTTCAATGGTAATAACTATGAATATTCAGTTTATGAATGTTTGGGAGATGCTATTAATAGTGTTCAGGTTTCAGATGATTTATTAAAAGATTATCTAGAAAAAAAGTGGTACAAAATTCATAAAGAATGCTCTTGGTATGATATTCACAAAAAGAGTCCAGAACTATATGCTGGTTATTGGAGTTTTGAAGCAGGGGCAGTTGCCAAGATACTTGGAGTTGACGATTCATCATTAAAAGATGAGCAATATTATCCATATGATTTAGTTCACTTTGAAGGATAAGAAGGATAAAGAGTTTTAAATGTGTTATAATGTTCATTAGTATTTGTGCAAAATATTAGCACAGTACTAGTGATATTAATATCAAAGGAAGGATGGAAGAATAATGGAAAACACAAATCAAACACCAAACGAGAATCAAGCACCAAATGTATTTGATGAAGAAGCTGAAAAGAAAATGGAAAAGCAGGTAAAGCTTTCATTTATTGCGAGTATTTGTCTTATTATAGTTGCTTTATTAGGTACATATTACGCTTCAATCATTACACTTTTGTTAGCTGCATTTAATGTAAATGCATTAAAAGTTGAAAGATTTAAGAAGGATGCAACTAGAAACCTAATTCTTTTAGGAATTTCTTTTTTGATTGCAATTATTAAAATAATAACTAGATAGGCTATTAACGAACAGGTTCTTAAAGGAGCCTGTTCTTTTGTTATAGTTTTTAAGGAGTGAATATGAACAAAGGTAAAACACATTATGAATTTAAGTTTAGTACTGATGCAAAAACAGCAGATGAAATAGTTAAATCATGGTTGCAAGCAAATAAGTTTAATCTGATAAACAAGTATGATGAAGAATTTTACTTCTTTAATGATCCTTTATTGTATGGAAAACGAGGATTTCAATACAAGATAGATGGGCAGACAATTAGTGTAGATGCATGGACAATAGGTGTTGGTAAAAAGTTTTATATGCTTGATTCAGGGGCTATGAACAATATGGCAGGGGATAGCTATAAAAGCATTTTACAGACACTTTTTAACAAAATATGCGAGACTAAGGATATTACAGAATCAGAGAATATGAATGAAGCACAAGTTGAAGGCGCAGATAATAATGTAAGTGCGCAATTTACTAAAGAATTTGAGAATGAGAACTATGCTAAGCGCGAGAAGCTTTGTTTGGCGGGCTTTATTCTTTCAATTGTAGGTGTAATATTACCTTTTTTGGGAGTTTCATTCGGAATAATAATTTATATATTAGTATACTGTTTGGCAGGACAGGGTCTGTCTACGCCTAAAAAGAAATTGGCTATAGCAGCCATAATAATAAATACGCTAGCATTTATAATTCTTGTAGTATCATATTTAGCATTGCTTTATGCTCATTAAATTAGACACTAACGTGATTTAATGAGATTTGGAGAATATATGTGAAAAGAGGAGAACCACATGAAAAACACAAAGATTTTAGCAGTCTTCATGGCACTAAGAGTGTGAGAATAGAAATCGGTGAGAATCTGATGAATAAAAATGATTAATAAAAACGCCTAGGCACTTGCCTAGGCGTTAAATCATTATTAGCAGCTCGTAGCGGAATCGAACCGCTGTTTTCGCCGTGAGAGGGCGACGTCTTAACCGCTTGACCAACGAGCCATATATTGTGTTGCTGTAACTTACCAGCAACGAAATATATATTACTATGGCATGGCCTTTAAGTCAAGGGGATTTTGAATATTCTTTTAAAAAATCTTTAATTGGTAGCGGTGGGTTAAAATACATGCCCTGCAGCAGGTCGCAACCGCACCTTTCCATGGCCTGTGCAAGCTCCTCTGATTCAATACCTTCAGCGGTTACAGAGTAGCCAGTTTCCTTAAATGCCTCTATCATCTTTGGCACGATAACACCAGGGTTATTTCCGTATTCCCATACAAGAGACATATCTAGCTTGATATTGACGAAAGGATATCTCTTTAGGCGAGCTATATTAGAGTAGCCAGTTCCGTAGTCGTCAACCACCAGATTAAAGCCTTTCTTCTGCAAATCGAGAATTTGGCCGGCCATCAGTTGTTCATCAACCATGGCAGCTTCAGTAAGCTCCAAGTGAATCTTATCTGGTGTGAGGCCGTACTGCTCTAGGATTTCCTCAAATCTAGTTGCCAGACTATGCTGCATAAACTGGATTGTAGAGACATTTACATTAATCCACTGCAAGCCCATAGCAGCAATGTCGTTTTCTTTTATAAACTTACAGGTCTTTTCAAACATCTGCTCGCCAAGGAGAGTGATGTGACCGTTGTGCTCAGCAATGGGAATAAACAGCCCAGGAGAGATTACGTTACCATCTCTGTCGCGAATCCTGCAGAGGGCCTCAGCGCCCACCAATTCTCTTGTATGTACATCAACTATAGGCTGCAAAAAGACCTCGGTTTCCTTGTGCTCTAGAGCATATTCAAGGCACCGCTTAACTTCAATAAGTTTTTCTGTTTCAAGAATCGTATTCTCATCGATTACTGTACAATTCTTGTGTCTGTCATTATCAAATTTAACAAGTTCATGTATGATGGTAGGCAGAATGCTATCAGTCTCTACGTTGACTAAATCAAAATCGCTTGTCACCACTCCAATTTCCAGATAAACTTCCGCATTGTTAGAAACCCATGGTTCCTTAAATCTATCTAGCAATTGTTCCTTAATCTCTAGGAGACGCTCATTATCTTTTCCTAAAAGGACGAATCGCCCATTTCTATAATAGAAGGACAGTACGTCAGTATAGTTTTTAAGGAGATACCGGCCAATGATCATGATGGCTTCGTCCATTTGGCTAGGGCCATAGACCTCTCTTGCTTCGCCATAGTTTTTAACGATAAAGGCCATAATGTAGTGCTCTTTAATGGTATTTTTCTCAGAAAGCATAGAGCGCAGAGCCTCTGATGTAAAAAGGTTTGAACGCTTATCCAGGTAAAAATCAGGGTTCATAAATACCAGATTAATCAAAAGCACAGCCATTACGCAGAATGTGTCAAATATAAGCACCTGTGGGAAGAATATTCTAAATAGCAGTCCAATGAGAATCGTGAAATTATATAAAAATACACAGACTGCCTCACGCTTTCTGCGGAGCCTGTCCTTGTGAACAATCAAATCATAGAAGGTCAGTGCCAAGAAATAGAAGTAGCAGACATAGATAATGTCATAGTAAGGCCCGCGAACATAGCCCGCCTCTGTGATTGCAAAAACAGCACCAGTCCAAGGGGAGCTAAGGACTATAATTTCAGAAATTATAATAGGGATATCTTTGATAAATGCCCTAAGCCTATGGGTATAAGGGTCCAGCCTAAAAATATTGCTGGTGATGGAATAGAACATCTTTATACGAATAAGCAGGGATACAAAATAGAGCATATTTAAGGCAACTACCAGAGAATGTGGCAGCTGACGATAATTCTGATCTGCATAAGAGGCAAGGATGTCTGTAACAATAACGACGGCCTCAACAACCATCAAACCAACGAAGCAGCGATTGATTCGTATTGGCAATCGTTTGAGAGTGAAATAGTAAAAAAGCAGAATCCACAATATTAAGATGCTAGGTATTACATAATTGTATGACCACATACAACCACCTGAGCCTTCCCTCCCTTATAGCCTCATTTTACGAAAATCCAGCCCTCAATCCAATGAAATATCTGTGAAAAATGCTTTGGACATAAAAAATTTAAAAAATAATGTTGACAAGCTACGGCAGTCGTAGTATAGTTACTACATCAGATGAAGTACCACGTCGGACGTGGTATCTGAAAGACATTAAAGAAAAATTTTTCTAGATGGAGGAAAGATGAATAATAATTTTAAGCCAGCAAAAGCTTGGCAGTACAAGAGAAAGGAGAAATAACGCATGGGGGAAATAAGTAGTGATGTTATTCGTGGTTATAATGACACTATGATTCTTAGCATCCTCATCAGGGAGCCTTCGTATGGGTATGAAATTTCAAAGCAGATTAAAAAGATTTCCGATGAGAAGTACATCATTAAAGAGACAACACTTTATTCTGCATTCACACGAATGGAAAAGAACGGATACATAGAATCATTTGTTGCAAACCAGGATTTAGAGGGTAATGGAAAGAAGAGAACTTACTACCGAGTCACAGACGCTGGCAGAGAATATTACGCTAGCAAATGTGAAGAGTGGGACTTAACCAAAGAAGTTATTGAGCATTTTATTATCAAGTAGAGGAGAAGAAAATGGATACAATAAAAGATTATCTTGAAGCAATGTTTGCTAGCATGCCAAATACAGCAGAAGTTAGAAAAGCTAAATCTGAACTTCTTAGTATGATGGAAGATAAATACAATGAAATGATAGCAGACGGAATTAGTGAAAATACAGCAGTAGGTACAGTTATTTCTGAGTTTGGTAACCTAGATGAATTGGCTGATGATTTAGGTCTTACCAAGGAAGTTGAAGTAGTTAAGGAGCAGCACGCTGACAACAGACGTCTTGTATCATCAGATGAGATTCAAGGATTCCTTGCTACAGAGTCTAAGAACGCATGGAGAATTGGTATTGGAGTTCTCCTTTGCATAACATGTGTAATTTATCCAATGTTATTGCAGAACAAATTTGGCCCTTGTGGAATGTTCCTTTCAATTGGTGTAGCTGTTGCATTATTTGTATTCAGCGGTTTTTCAAGACAGGAATGGGAGTACATTCAAAAAGAGCCATGCCGCATTGATTTAAACACAGCAGAGGCAGTTCGCGCCCAGCGCAAGTCATTTAAGTCAATCAGAGCTCTTTTGACATCCGTTGGCGTTTTACTTTGCGCAACATGTTTTGTTCCTGCAATTGTTACGCATGAAGGTCCATTATCAGGCGGTTTATTATTTGTCTTTATAGGTTTAGGAGTATTCCTCTTCGTATATACGAATGTTATCAATAGTAGCTACGACCAGGTGCTTGGCATCAACGATGGTCGTACAATCAGTGGCAGATATGGTAAAGAGCCAGAAGAGAATCGTGTTTTTATCAACAAGAAGGCTGAAGCTGTTATGTCAGTTTATCGCCCAACAGTAATTTGCATATACTTGATTCTCAGCTTTTTAACTATGGCTTGGCATCTTACATGGCTGATATTCCCTGTGGCTGCCGTAATTAGAAAAATATTGAACATTGCGTTAACAGAGGAGGAAGAATAAATGAATAAGAAGAGATACCTTTTAATTATATGGATAATTACATTGATTTGTATTATAGCTGGAATACTCATTCACTTTGGTGGATTATTCACTGGCGTTTCATTTTTTCATTATAGCACTACAAATGGAAAGTTTGTTACAGACGTTCAATCATTTGGTAACGTGGATGTTGGCGAGATGACTATCGATGCTGACATTGCAGATATTGATATTTCATACGGAGATAAGCTTGAAGTTACTTCTATTTATCCAAAGAAATATCTCCCAAAAGTAACTTATAAGGATGGTGTTCTTAACATTAAAGAAAGCTACCATAAGACAATCAATTTAAGCCCTAGTGTTATAAATAAAGATAAATATTCAATGAAAATAGTTATTCCTACGGATGCGGTAATTAAAAATGCAAATATCACCCTTAATTTAGGAGACATCAATATTAATGATGTTGACAGTGAGAAGCTTTTTATTGACAACAAGTTAGGTGACATAAAGATAAAAAGCGCAGAGGGTAAAAATGCTGACATCTCCCTTTCTTTAGGAGATTTACATCTTGATAACAGCAAATATGATGCGGTAGATGTTAATAATGACTTGGGCGACATCAACTTAGATGGCGATTATGCAGATATGGATTTAGCATGCTCTATGGGTAGTGTTAAAGTTAGATCCACAGGAAAGGCCAACAAAGTCAAGGCTGTTAACGATCTTGGAGATATTGAGTTAGATGGCGATTTCGATATTATTGACGCTTATTGTGATGCTGGTGACATTGATATCACTACTAAAGGCGAGGTTGACAAGAACAAGATTACAGCTCGTTGCGATTTAGGTGATGTTACAGTAAATGGAGAGGATTATTAACGTCAGTAGAAGGAAAAGATATAGTGGGCCGTGGCGCTTGCTGTGGCCCGCTATTTTTATGCCCAAAACGGGTTGAAATAATAGACAAAAATAAAAAATTTATCCACTAAATCAAGTGGTAAAAAAATAATTAAAGTAAAGGAGAAAAAGATGAATAATATTTTACGAATAGTTAAGTACCTAGGAGGTGCTATATTAGGAATTGTACTAATGTTTGTATTACCGGGAATGATTGTACCATTATTTAAAATTCAGGATGCTTTTATTATGGAGATAGTGTATGTATTAGTTATCAATGTTATTTTAACAGCTATAATCATTGCATTTGGGCAAAAGGATGTATTTAAGTTTTCTCTTAAAAGCTTTAAAAGCACCTTTGTTGTCGGCGGCGTAATGACAGCGTTTACAGTATATTACCTTATCACAAACATGTATAAATCTATCAGAGATTATGGCACTCCAACTACAGATGGCAGGTTTATTGTGCTATGTTTAGTATTCCTGGCTGTGGGAGCAGGTATCCGTGAAGAGTTGCTCACTCGAGGTTTTTTAATGACCTTTATCCAAAAGGCTTTTGGAAATAGTAAAGCATCTTACATCGTTGCTATGGCTGTATCATCAATTTTCTTTGGTTTACTCCATACTAGCAATTTGAAAGGTGTAACTGATCCTACACCAATCTATGCTCAAATTATTTATGCAATTGGAGTTGGATTCTTCCTTGCGGCAGTTTATTTGAGAACAAAAAACCTTTGGGGAAACATGGTGCTCCATTTCTTATTTGATTTAGGCTTAATGGTTTATCCATATATTTATCAGGGTAGATCAGATTTGGATGTGCTTATTGCTGAGTGGCTTGGTTCAAACATTATTCTCAAGTCAATTATCATAACAGTAGTTTCTGTGCTTATAGGATTGTTCCTCATCCGAGGTAGCAAGTTCAAGGAGGCTGAGTAAAGAGGATTAGAGTTATATGTCGTTCTAGAGAGGGGCAGAATTCTTGTAAGAAAATTTATCTTTTCTGTGGAGGGGTATGACTTTTGGAGAAATTCAAAAAGTGATACCTGTTGATTTGGTGAATCTCTGGGATTCACAAAGATAGAACACACTAGCGAAATGTAGAGGTTGAACTAAGCCTCAACTAGATAAAGTGTGCGGTTTAAAGCAGAAAAAGGAGTATGACTTTTGTATATACGCAGAAGTCATACTCTTTTTTATATGAAACTGCTTTGCAAAGAAAAAACTCTTTTCTGTAAAAAAAAATGGAATGATTTGGAAAAAAATAGATAATTTTTTTTGAAATATAAAAGTAAGAGGTATAAAAATAGCTAAGCATAGTACAAGGAGGAATGGGAATGAGAGATTATCATACTATAAAATGTTATTTAACGTGGATTAATTCTTTAGCAAAGGAAGTGGCAAAGGTAAGTAAAGATTGCGTTAATTGTAGTAATGAAGTGATTAGAAATGTGGAAATGGGAGCTCTTGATGAAGAGGATGCATTACAAAAGGATATGAATGATTTGGCAAATAATTATAGGGATAAATTACAGGAACTAGGAAATATAAGCATAGTTGTTAATAATCTTCATTTTATAAATCTGTTGGATGATCAGGCGATGAGAATGCTTTTCCCAGAGGAAATATATGATACAGATAACAAAAGGAACGAGGCCGTTAACTTTAAATTGGATAACCATATTGATGAAGTAAACAACGGTCTTGATAGAATAAAAGAAGGAATTAAAGAATTAAATGACAAAAAGACAATTCTAGATGAGAGATTTCTAATAAAGAGAAATTTGCAAGCGCTACCATTAATTATCAAAAAGAATAGAACATATAATATTTTTAATATAAATAAGCAAATCGATTACATGGCACTATGTTTTGCCAGAAATTATCTGCAATATAGAGATTTACGATTAATAAAGGGAGATAGTTTTAATGACAATTTGGATCGACGAAGCCTTGAACGTAAATATAAAAGAATAGGTGTAGTACGCGCCCAACTAGATGGTTTGGCTCGTAAATTGAGTGGATACGAGAGCAATGTTCTTTCACAAATAAATTCAATTCTGGCGAAACAAATGAACGAATATTTTGATTTATACCATGGAATTGAAGAAAGGAATACGTATATTGAGGATGAACCTCTGGTAACGTACACAGAATATCCTGGTGAAAATGAGCGAACAATAGAGATTATTCCTTTACCAGCATATACCAATAACCTAGAGCTTAATAATATTTCTAATAACGTGTCGTATGGCCAAAATAGTAATGTAACAGAAACAATTACAAATCAAACAAATAATAATTTGCAAACCCAAGATCAAGCAATCGATTGGTCTCGTAGTAACGCATTGAGACCTTCGAGCCATCAAACATGGTGCGGTTGCGGGCGCCGAGGATGACAGATACAACTGTCTTGCCTTCCTTGGCTGCTACTGCAACCAGGCATTGGCCGGCGCGGTTGGCTGTGCCGGTCTTGCCGCCAATTACAGATGGATTGTAATATGGTGTAGCAGGATCCAAAAGGCTGTCGGTATTTTTAAATGTACGTGTAACAGGGCAAAGGTTTGTTGCAGGTATTGAGCCCTCAGTCAATCCGAAAAACTGGTTAAACAAAGGATGCTGCATAGCATTTGCTGTAATCACGTAAAGGCTAGCTGCGTTTGTGTACATATTTTCATCTGGGTAGCCCGATGGGTTAGTGAAATTGGTCTTTACACATCCAAGTTGAGCTGCTTTTTGATTCATGAGATTTACAAAGTTTGAAACGCTGCCAGCAACTGCCTCTGCAAGCACGTTGCATGCTGCACAATCTGAGCTAACCATCATGGCAGACATGAGCTGCTCAACATTTAACACTTCACCTACCTGGAGTCTCTGCTCCAAATGACTTGCATCTGATGGGATAGTAGCGAGGGCTGTTTCAGACACAGCTACAGGAGTATCTAATGTTATCTGACCACTTTCGATTGCCTCAACAACTAGTAAGGCTGTCATAATCTTAGTTGTGCTGGCTGGCTCAAGCTTTGCATCGGCACCCTGAGCATAGATAATCTTGCCAGTGGTAGGGTTTACAACCAAAGCTCCAGCCGCATCAAAGGATGTAAGTCTGTAGGCTGTTGAGTTTGGAATAGTTGATAAAGCTTGTTGAGAAATGTATCTAGTCTGACCATCAATAGTTACTTGCCAGAAGTTGTTGTTAGTTCTTCCGGTTACCTCTACAGGTGTGTTTACAGGAAGTGTACTGATATATGTAGCAGGGTCTGCGTCAGAGAAAACTTCGGCGCCATCGCCTGCAAGAAGCACGCCAGATTCAGGTGTAACAGTATAAATCGCTGCAGCTTTAGCTTCAATGGCGGTAGATAATGGGCCAAATGAAATTAATGCTGCAGTAAAAAGTGTGATTGTGCACTTAATTAATCTCTTTTTTCTAGTATAAAACTTCAAAATAGTGTACCTCCAAATTTTGCATTATAAAAACTCCATAAATAGTTTAACAGACTGAACCCTATTTTTTGAAGGGAAAAATTAATTGTTAATGGATTCTTAATAATATGTCCAAGAAAAAGTTCACAAATTTTCTGTTGACAAATCAAATTCAATTGCGTACAATCTAATTATAAAATTAATTGCGCACAATCTAATGTTAAATTTTTGGTTTATTTTCTTAAGGAGGAAAAGAAATGGGATTTTATGATTTATCAGTAGAAAAGACTAATGGTGAGCAG
>JAEEGJ010004651.1_pt1 | contig 45671 bp, 42 predicted proteins | sample 8958761 | NCBI WGS metagenome assembly JAEEGJ01 (sample SAMN16246546, study PRJNA631951) | gut metagenome | biome: gut microbiome; feature: rumen; material: RS-attached | host: Bos | place: Iran: Karaj | collected 2018-10
ACAACCGTTACCTCGCTATCCTCTTCCCGAGCACCCAGCTCAAGATTTTGGACTACAACCGCGTGCTTAAGGACTTGAACGGCCGCACGCCGGAACAGCTCATGGAAGAAATGAAGCTTGTGTTCGATATCGAAGAATTGCCGAGCATGCAGAGCCCGAGCAAGCAGAATCAGGTGAACTTCTACATGGGCGGCAAGTGGTATGCTTGCACGTTCAAGGACAAGTTCCTCAAGAACTTGGGTCCGGTCGACAGCCTCGATGTGGCTCTCCTCCAGAAGCTTATCTTGAAGCCGCTCTTCGACATTGACGATCCGCGTACTTCCAAGCGCATCGACTTTGTCGGTGGTATCCGTGGTCTCGGCGAACTCGTGAAGCGCGTCGATAGCGGTGAATGCGCTTGCGCGTTTGCAATGTATCCGACCACGCTCGATCAGCTCATGAGCATTGCCGACGCTGGCGAAATCATGCCGCCGAAGAGCACTTGGTTCGAACCGAAGCTCCGCGACGGTCTCCTGGTCCACACGCTCGACTAATTGTTTGTAGGCCGCGCGAACCTCTCGTACGAGAGGTTCGCGCGGCCTTCTATAGTGAAAATTGCAGAACGCACCCGGCTTGGGTGCGTTTTGGCTTTTTGATACGCAATGCTTTTATTTTTGCGTTCCTGCAAACGGTTGTTTGCTAAATGAGTCAATAATTCGTTTTTTGTGTTCCTAAATTCTACATTTCTCGCCGGTGATGTTTAATATGGTGTGTGGAATATGGATTTAAGTCAAAAGCACAGGTGGGTACGTGTTCTGTATCTTTCGGGTATAATCGTTCTGTTGAAACTTAAACGATTTAAGTTTTGGTAGATTCTTTTTTTGCCGGCTTCTTTTTGTCTTTTTTCTCAGGCTTTTTGCCTGTTTTCGTCGCGCGTTTCAACAACGATCTCGCTGAATTTTGAAGTTCGGAAATGCGCTTGTCGAATGATTTCTGAATGTTGTTTGCCGTTTTGTTGGCGCGACCGATAAGACGATTTTTGGTAAAGTAACCGATTTCTCTGGAGTCTGCACAATGGCTGGATTTTTCGCAGAGGAGGTAGTAGCAGTCTTCTGGAACAACGTAAAAAGAAATCTTCGAAGAATCCTTAGCGTTGTATAGTTCACGCTTGATATGGATGGGGGTGTTACCCGGTTCTGCAAGGAATATTTGGAGTTCTACGAGGAATCTGTCTTGCCAGGGCATGAAGTCGATTTCTTGCAAACTCACAAGGCGGTTTCCGAGCTTTGTGGAACCGATGCGTTCTAGCGGCATTTCTCGGTTGCCTTGCCAAAGACTGGACTTGATGTAGATTTTCTCGTTCTGCTCGTGCATGAGAGCTATCAAGTAGTCTTGTTCGACATCGCTTAGCTGGTCAAAACGGAGTGTATCGCCTTTGCGCGGAACGTAGATGCTGCGCGTTTCGATGAATGCGTCTTCGCCTTTCCATCTGAAGTTGCGGTGTGGCGTGTAGACTTTGCCGTTGTTTGTAATCGTGATGGAATCGCCTGGAACGCCGATGACTCTGCGAACCATGTTGTCCTGGTTGCGCATGACGCCCCAGACGTAATCGCCGTCGACAATATTTTCTGTACAGCTCGGAAGCTTGCACATCCACATGATGCTATTCTTTTTGAATTTGGGATGTAGCGAGTTGTCTTGCAGGCGGACGGGCTCGAAAATATAGGTGCGAACCCCGATCATGATTGTCAGCACGATGCCGAGGATAAAGACGAGGAAAAACACGTGCGCTCTGGAATGGCGTCGTTGTAATGACCTGACTTTACGATCGAGTGCTGACATGGTTCTGATTGCGATTAGTCGTTGCCGCCGGTAGAATCGTCGCTGAGAGAGAGAACTGCGAGGAATGCCTTTTGCGGCACTTCCACGGAGCCGATGCTCTTCATGCGCTTCTTACCTTCTTTCTGCTTTTCGAGGAGCTTACGTTTACGGGTGATGTCACCGCCGTAGCACTTGGCAAGCACATCCTTGCGGACAGCCTTCACGGTCGAACGGCTGATAATCTTGCCGCCGATAGCACCCTGAATGGCTACGTCGAACTGCTGGCGCGGAATGAGGTCCTTGAGTTTTACGCAGATGGCGTTGGCGTAGGTGTTTGCCTTGTCGCGGTGGATAATCACGGAGAAGGCGTCGACCGGGTCACCGTTCAAGAGAATGTCGAGCTTGACGAGGTTGTTGCGCTTGTATTCGCTCGGCGTGTAGTCGAGACCTGCGTAACCGCGGCTCAGAGACTTGAGACGGTCGTAGAAGTCGAACATGATTTCGGCAAGCGGAAGGTCGTACTTGAGGATGACCTTTGTTTCGTCGATGTATTCCATCGTTTCGAACGTGCCGCGCTTTTCTTCGCAAAGCGTCATCATGGCGCCGACATATTCCTTCGGTGTAAAAATCTGTGCCTTCACATACGGCTCTTCGATGTAGTCGTAGCGGCTAGCGTCGGGGAGTTTGGACGGGCTTTCGATTTTCACCATGGAGCCGTCGCTCATGTATACGTGGTATTCCACGTTCGGCACGGTTGTGATGATGTCCACGTTGAATTCGCGGTCCAAACGTTCCTGCACGATTTCCATGTGCAAAAGTCCGAGGAATCCCGTGCGGAAGCCAAAGCCGAGCGCTTCGGAAGTTTCCGGTTCCCAGCAGAGGGCAGAGTCGTTGAGGCGGAGCTTTTCAAGAGCTTCGCGCAAATCCTTGTAATCTTCCGGGTCGATGGGGTAGATACCCGAGTAAATCATCGGGAGCACGTCCTTGTAGCCCGGGAGCGGTTCTTCGGCTGGATTGGCGGCGTCCGTGAGCGTGTCACCGATTTTCACGTCGCTAATCGTCTTGACGTTTGCAAGCACGTAGCCGACCATGCCTTCGGTCAGTTCCGGGCGCGGGTCGCGGCGCATGCTGAATGTACCGACTTCCGTGACGACGTATTCGCCACCCGTCTTCATCATGCGGATTTTCATGCCCGCCTTGAGCGTGCCTTCGACAATGCGGATGTAGTTGATCACGCCGCGGTAGGAATCGTAAACGGAGTCAAAAATGAGAGCCTTGAGCGGCTTGCCGGAATCGCCCTTCGGAGCCGGGATTTCGTCGACAATCTTGTCTAGCACCTGTTCCACGTTAAGGCCTGTCTTTGCGGAAATGCGCGGAATCTTGTCCGGATCGTAGCCGAGCAGGTCACCGACGAGCTGAGCCACGTGATCGGGCTGTGCACCCGGAAGGTCTACTTTGTTCAAAACCGGGATGATCGTAAGGTCGTTTTCGATAGCGAGGTAGAGGTTCGAAAGCGTTTGCGCTTCGATGCCCTGGCTTGCGTCCACGACGAGGATGGCGCCTTCGCAAGCGGCGAGGGAACGGCTGACTTCGTAAGTGAAGTCCACGTGCCCCGGCGTATCGATCATGTTCAAAATGTATTCTTCACCGTCTTTTTCATAGACCATGCGGATGGCGTGAGCCTTGATGGTAATGCCGCGTTCGCGTTCCAGGTCCATGTCGTCCAGGAGCTGGTTCATCATTTCGTTTTTAGAGACCGTCTTGGTCAATTCAATCATTCTGTCGGCCAAGGTGGATTTGCCGTGATCGATGTGGGCGATAATGCTAAAATTACGGATATTGTTGTTTTGCGGCATATTAAGATGTTGAAGAGTTTTTGCATAAATATAGAAATCTTGTGCCTGTTTATTGGAACTCGCTGTGAACCCATTAAAAAAAAACTATATTCTGGGTGTACAATTTGTTCTTTTAGTACGATATACTTTTAGAACGTTACAACGACGGAAGTTAAGTTTTGTTAAAAAAGTTCATTATTTGCAGTGCCCTTTGCCTTGCCGCAAATGCTTTTGCTGCGGGGAAGGTTTTCAACAAGGATTACACGGGGACAACACAGATTCTTGCCGAGATTACAACTCATGAGGGAAAAATCGTTGTGGACTTGAATTTCAAGGCTGCACCGAATACCGTGGCAAATTTTGTGGAACTCGCTAATTCCGGTTTCTATAACGGGCTTGTTTTCCATCGCGTTATCCCAGGATTTATGATCCAGGGTGGCGACCCGAAGGGTGATGGAACGGGTGGTCCTGGTTATACCATTGATGATGAAGTGAACAATCTTAAGCATGAGACGGGTGTGATTTCGATGGCGAACAGAGGCCCGAATACCGGTGGTTCTCAGTTCTTCATTACGCACCTCCCGCAGCCGCATTTAGACGGTCATCATACTGTTTTTGGTAAGGTCATTGAAGGTCACGATGTCGTGTGCCGTATTGACCCGAACGATCCGATTTTGAACATTAAAATTGTGGAAAAGAAGTAAAATATGAGTTCAACAAAAGCGACATCTAAAGCGCCTGCAAAGGCGAGTGCTTCTGAAAAGAAATCTACAAAACCCGCTGCTGCTGCAAAGAAACCTGCTGCGAAGGCTGCTCCGGCAACGACTAAAAAGACTGCCCCTGCCAAGGCTCCTGCAAAGCCTGTTGCTGCCGCAAAGAAGCCTGCTGCAAAGGCTGAGCCAGCACCTGTAAAGAAGGCTGCTCCGGAAAAAGTTGCTCCGGCAAAGTCCACTGCAGCAGCAAAGAAGCCTGTCGCCAAAAAAGAAGAACCAGCAAAGAAAGAAACCGCAAAGGTGGTTAAGGCTGCTGAAACTCCAGCAAAGAAGCATGTTGAGACAGTAAAGAAGGTTGAACCGGCAGTCGAGGCTAAGCCTGTAGCAAAGAGCGTTCCTGAAAAGGAAGTCGAAAAGAAGGTTGCAAAAGAACCTGTTAAGGAAGTTGAAAAGGTTCAAGAAAAGGAACCTGAAAAGGTGGTTGAAAAAGCCCCTGAAAAAGTTGAAGTCGTTGAAAAGGTCGAAGCGAAGAAGGCTCCAGTGAAGTCTGATTATCCGTATGCTGTTTTGCTTGAAGGTGGCAAGAAGCCTTGCAAGTTCATTATGTTTGTTGAAATTGATGAGCAGGAAGAACGCGCCAACAAGAAGAAGGTGACTTCTGAAATGAAGAACCTCGAAAAGAAGCCGACTTCCGCCATCCGTCACAAGATTTCTCTTGCTGAAGAAACACAGGAAGAATTGACAGAACGCATTTTGAAGGAACTTGAAGAACAGAACGCAGCCTTCACGCGCGAAGCTGCAACGCAGATTTGCACTCGTTGCAACAAGAATCTTGTTTCTCCGGAATTCTGGGTCGACAAACACCTCGGTTACTGCGAAGAATGTGCCGCTATTTTGCACTTGGGTCAGTCCAAGGAAGCTCGCAAGGTGGAATACCAGCTGGGCGCTATGGGCGGTGACTCTCTTGACGAAGTGGAGGACGATGATATCGAAGGACCGGACGCTGCTGACTTGAAGGAAGCTGAAGAAGAACTCGCCGATTTCGACGATTAATTTGTTGTTATCCTAGCTCCGTCATCTTGGAGCGACGAATAATGTCATCCTGGAGCGAAGCGATAGGATCCATTAAATTGAATAAAAAAGCCGAGGCGTCAAACCTCGGTTTTTTGTATACCCTTGAAAATAAATTAATTGACTTTTCTCATGACGCCGATGACGCGGCCTGCAATTGAGAAGTCTTTTCTGTTGTTCACGATAATCGGCTTGTACTTGGGATTTGCCGGGCGAAGTTCCACGTGGTCTGCGCTCGGGTGGTAGTACTTGACTGTAGCTTCGTTATCAATCTGAGCCACGACGATTTCGCCAAGATCGGCAGTCTTTTGCTGACGAGCGAAAATCAAGTCACCATCGAAAATGCCGGCGTTGATCATGGAGTCGCCCTTGACGCGGAGAGCAAACACATCGCTACGGCAGGCGAGGAAGTCTCTGTCGATGGTGACTGTACCTTCGAGGTTCTGCACGGCGAGAATCGGCGTACCTGCGGCAACGCGACCGACAATGGGAATTTCAATCGTGTTGCTTGCTGCCTTCTTGTTGGAATCGCTTTCGTCTGAGCTTAAAATTTCGATGCCACGGCTGAGGCGTGGAGAACGGTTGATGTAGCCTTTCTTGATGAGGGCTGCGAGAATGGAGCGCACTCCGTTTGTCGAAGAAATGTCGAAGTGATTGCCGATTTCGCGGACGGTAGGCGGCATGCGGTTTTCTTTGGAATACTTCTTGATGTATTCGTAGATTTCTTCTTGCCTTGCCGTCAGTTCTTTGCGCTTTTCATTAAAGTTTTCCATGTTTAGCCTCTCGTCATAAAGGGTTCTGGAATTTGGACAATATAAATATAATGCACAACTGGGCAATTGTCAATATTTTCAGTGCACAAAAGTGAAGTTTTTATGAAAAAATTTGTTATAGATGAAAATTTTTAGAGGTTTCATTCAAATTTTGCATCAATCTTTGCTATATTTGCTGTCACTTCGGGGTGTAGCTCAGCCTGGTAGAGCGTCTGCTTTGGGAGCAGAATGTCGTCAGTTCGAATCTGGCTACCCCGATACACAAAGAGCCACCCCTGCGGGGTGGCTCTTTGTGTATTTGGTGGGGTGCCAGAGGAACTGACGAAGTCAGTTCGATTAAAACCGGCGAGAGCGTAGCGAACACAGCCGGTTTTAAGCCTTGACTTGAGCGTAGCTCAAGCAAGCCCGGAGGGCAAAACACGAAATGAAATGAGTGTTTTGGCAATCTGGCTACCCCGATGCTCAATCGGGAAGCCAGCGCAGCCAATCTGGCTACCCTAAAAACATTTCCAAGCATAAAAAAATCTACGCAGCCAACAGCTACGTAGATTTTTGTTGTTTGGGGGATATGTTCCTAATATAGCTATTCAACCCCTTTATAATATTGCTTTTTACTTCACTAAATGATACTACTGTATTAATTGTATTTGTTTCGATTCTTTATTACTTTCTCAAAAAATATTTATCCATTGGGAAAAAATCAATCAGAAAAGACCCTTGATAAACAGTGTAAAATTCAGTTCCGATATCCGTTGCTAAATAAGTGCGCTTGCTGACTGTTATGCTCGATTTGCTGCTGAATATAAGGTCGTAATGCATTCCTGATTTCGTTGTCCAGGTATCTTTATTAATAAGGAATTCTTTTTTGAGTATTGGCTTTTTTGTGAACCTTGCAGGAAGTTCGATAACTTCTGAAATTGAAACGCCAATGGCAAGTATTAGCAGAAGAATGAATTCAGTAATAAAATTTTTTGTAGATGGTTCTTTGTTGTCTTTTCTTGCTGGCAATATTTTAAGGATGTGGAAAATAATGCCAATTGCAAAGCTTAAAGAGAAGGCTAATGAAATTTTAAGCAATGTTCTGTATAGTTCACGTTCAGCAAGTTTGTTCAAAAATATATCGTCGATGATATAGCCGAGATCAAACGAATGTGTTTTTGCTCTTAGAAGGAAAAATATTGCAGTGAAACATACTTCTAATATGAATAAAATAATTAGAATCTTGTTTCTTGGTGACAGCTTTTTAGTAGAACTTGTCAGCTTGACATTGGAGGGTGGGAGAGGTTGATTCTCCATCATTTGGCTCTCCATCATCATGAGTTTTCTGCGTCTTTTGGCTGCTCTGGACATAGTCCCAATATAAAAAATCCCCGCGTTATCCGCGGGGAAAGGAGACTAGAATAAAATGTGTTTATCTGAATTGCGCTGTGATGGTCATGCCTGCTGTGGGTGTAACTTTATGTGGGTTTTCAGTTGATCCGTCAGACCATCCTGTAAATACCGCACCAGCGCTTGCAACTGCAGTCAATTGCAGTTCATTGTTTGAGAAGAACTTGCATTGATAATTGTTGCTCGGAAGCTTCATGTTGTCCACAAGTACGGAGCCGTTTCCGCTTGCGCCGATGGTCACAGAAACTTCATTTTCGAGATCGAATCGTTCTGCCATTTCTTTCTTAAGTGTTTCGCTACGGTTCTTGGCGAATGCGATAAGCGTATTGCCGCTCGGATCCCACTTGAAGTTTGCCTGGTTACGCGGCCAGCGTTGCTCGTCACGCTGCTGTTCCGAAGATGGAATCGTTGCCATCATAGACTGGACCGTGCTCTGCACCTTTTCGTAAGTCAAGTAGCTGTTGAGGAGAATGCATGCGTTGTTGATGAAAAGGCGCTTGAAGTCTGGATTTTCGAGGAGCTTCTTGAGCATTCCTCCCGGAGCCCTGCTGTCGACTGATGTGCCAAAACCGCCACCAAAGCCTCCGCCGAAGCCGCCCCACATGCCGCCATTTCCGCCTTGATTGCTTGTCTGTTTTGCACCGAGAACCCAGTCGAACATGTTTTGATTTTCTTCATCAAAACCGCTGATGCCCGGTGTAAAGCCAAAACCGTGGTCGGTGTCGAATGCGACAAACTTGAACGGGTGTCCGTTGCCACCCCAGGCGCGCACGTTATTGTTAGGCCAGTCGCCATTGTGGTAGTACATTTCGGCGAACATGTATTGAGCAAAGCTATTGACATTGAGTTTGCTCTTAATCTGTTCGTACTGTGCGTTGTTTTCGCCTGCAAAATTTGCACTAGAAATACTATTTACGAGTTGTTTGTAATCTTCTGTTGATGCTCCATTCGTTCCGCTAGCTTCGTAGCTGGAACCGGTAATCTTGATCATGTTGATGGACTTGGAGTCAATGCCGTAGTTTGTCTCGACAAAGTGTCTGTTCAAGCGTTCGCGCATGTCGTGGATGCCGAAGTATTCACCGTTATAGAATACGACGACTTGTCGGCTGCGCTGGTAATCGACTTCAGTGCCTTCCATGAGTGCTGTCATCATGGCATCGCCAACATAGTCCGTCCAGAAACGGTTACCGTTGTTGCGCAAGTTGAAACTCTTGAATTTCTTGGCTTCGGGGCGAGTCTTGAACAAAGAATATTTGATGGTCTTGTCGCCGTAGGTGTCGTTGTCCATCTTGATGGCGACACTCTTCTTGGGCTTGTAGCGGCTGTAATTACCGATAATTGAAATGCCTGCGTCGATTTCCCAAGTCTTTTCCGTGGTGGAGCTACCTTTTTCGAAGTATTCCACATGGACGGGGAGCTCGTCGTCTCTCCAGAAGTTTGCTGCTTTGCAGGGTTCTGCGCATTTCGGGTTGTTGTTGTCGGTGGAATTTGCGTTGCCACCACCCCACATGCCGCCGCCGATGCCTCCAATGCCGCCACTTGTGAGGTTTCCTGTAGCGTAAAGACCATCAGTGGAGTCGAACATATCGTGGTGATTGACCGTGAGGGCGACAACCGGCATCGAGACGCTTTCATTGATAAAGTAAGTTTGCGTTGTCGTATCTGCAGCGACTCCGTTTACGAATTCAGAACAACGTATAACTGTGTTTTCGGTAATCGGGGTTGAGACTGTAATTTGTTCGGAAGCTGCGGTCGGGAAAGACCCGTCAAATGTGCAACGGATCTCGCCACCCTTTTGCGGTGTGAGCGGTTCAATGGTTAAACTCTTGTAGAAGCCTGCTTTTGGGAGGAAAGAATCTTTGGGCTTATGATTATCATCGTATTCCTGGAGTCCACTAGACGATGACGCGGCTATTGCTGCGGAACTAGAAATTGCGTTTGCAATAGAGCTTGAGGATAAAGGTGACGGAATTTGAGCTGGAGAAGAGCTGCTTGCCGGAGCGATTGCAGAACTAGAATTTAGGACGGGCGAGGATGAACTTTCGAGAGCGTCTGCGCTAGAATCCGTGTTAGAGCCCGCGCTAGATGAGCTCGGAGCAGGTGTTTCTTGAGTGTTGTTTTGTGAACTAGAAACGCCTTCGAGTACGCTGGACGAAGAATACTCTTCCGTTGATGGCGGAAGAACATGATTATCTGGATCATCTTCTTCAACAGATGAAGATGAAACTTCGCCAATTTCTGGCGCAATGCTACCAAATGCAGCTGCGTTCTCGTCTGCACACCCGTAAAAATATGTACTCGCAACAGCGAGTGAACAAACCAACAGTTTTTTCATTATTAATCTCATCCCTTGAAAAAACTAAACCCACACGTTCTATAATGGAATATATAGCGGTTTTCTATTCAATAGACCGTTTTTATTGCTTTTTTTTATTAACTGTTGTAAACGTTGAGAAGTTTTTCAATGAAATGAGACAAAAATGCTCAAAAAAAGGAGATTATGACTAATTTGTGCTGTTATTTTTCTGTCAATTATTTATGCATGAAGTAGACTGTGGCGTGGTCGCCATAACCTTTTTTGTTGGCTTCAGCTATTTTCTTATCGATGTCGATAATTTCGCTTTTGGTAAAATACTTGAAAATGTCTTTCGGGTCTTGCTTCCAGAATGTGATTCCCTTGGTGTACAGGTAACTCCTCAAAATGGCGGAGTTGTTGGAGTCGAAAATCATCTGCGCAATTTTGAAACCGTGTTGGTCGGCAAGGAGTTTTAGGCTGTTGATGGAATGCAAAAAGATATGACGGGGGGCGTCGAGCTGATACCAGTTTTCCTTGTACTTATCAAACGCAATGTTGGGGTAGATGGGGAGCGTCATCTTGATGGTTCCGCCATTTGCCAAAAGTCGTTTGAGGCTGTCCATGGTCTCGTGCGGGTCGGTCATGTGTTCGAACGAATCGTTGAGCATGATGATGTCGAATTCGCCGGTCATTTCGTGGACCGTCTTCTTGAAAATCTGAACGCCGTTTTCGTACGAGATATCTTTTTCGATGAACGGATCGCAACCGGTAAGGCTCTCAATTCCTGAATTTGCTGCCATACTGCAGAGCAATGCGCCTGCGCCACAACCCACGTCGAGTATGCGCTTGTTGTGTTGTGTCTTTGCGCGAGTGACTGTGTCGGCGGGCTTGTTGTAGCTATAGTAATTGGGACCGTAGTATTCGCTTAAGTTTTCAGGAACGCTATCGATTTGCAGACACTTGCAGTGCGGGCATTCAAAGTATTCAAAACGCCCTGCGTTTAAATACATCATCTCTTTTGCAAAGTAAGATTTCGCTTCGGATGTTTTGCCACAAATTCTGCAAGTTTTCATAAATGCTCCAAAAAGAGAGTTAAAGGCTCGCTTTGCAAAAATAGAAATTTAAAAAGCAAAAAGACCGTAAATGATCAGTCCAAAGCCGATAAGGTCAAGAATACTTGTAATGATTTTAAATTCTTTGGGGTGATCTTTTCTTGTTCTGATGACGGTAAATTCTTTTAAGCATAGTCTTATTTGGCCGTCGATTGTACAACCTATTACAAATGTTAAAAATCCTAGACCGCTTGTAATAAAATTAAAAGATGTGAATTGCTTTAAATGATTATCGATAAAGCAGAAACCCGCAAAGATTAAGGTTATGCCAATGACTTTAAATACAATAGAGCCTGGCGTCATTCTGTTTTGATATTTTTCATTGAGACTTTGTGTATACTGTGGCAATGGCAAAATGTCATCTTTGTTGCCGGTGAGTTCGATTATGCGTTTTTCGACAATTCGGATCCGTTCTGGAGAATCATCTGCTTGAAAGCCGTGATCGCGAATTTGGCTTAAAATATCGTAGAGCTCCTCGACAGGGAGCTTACGAATCTTGCGTTCGTAATCTTTGAGATATTCCTTAGAAAACGCCATGTTCGGAATATACAAAAGAAATGACGTGCCGAAACCAGTCATTGTGATTTTATTTGAGTGTAATGGAATTTTTTTAGCAGAAAAAATCTTTCCAGATTTGATTGCCGAGTTCGTTTAGTCGAATCTGGACTTTTTCAATTTGTTCGTGAAGTCCCTGGTCGATGATTTCTTCAATGGTGGTGAACGCGATGTCGGAACGCAGCTTTCCCAGGAGGCGGATGGATTCTGCCTTGCTCTTGACAGGGTAGGCGATGTTCTTGAGACACTGTTCCGCTTTTTCGAGGCAATAGCGCAAGGAACGCGGAAAATCTTCGGAGAGCAGGAGAAATTCCGCGACGTTATGCGGTGTCACGTTCGAATTGCGACGGTGGAACATTTCGTATGCACCGACGCTCTTGAGAACGGCGTTCCACTGCACCGTATCGAGCGCCATGCCCACCATGCTCACATCCGGAAGCAAGATGTAATACTTGACGTCCAGAATACGCGAAGTCTGGTCGGCGCGTTCGAGCAAAGTGCCGAGATGCGTGAAGTTCCAGGCGACATCGTGGTTCATCGTGCCCTGGATGATGCCAGCGGTGAGCTGGCTGAATTCCTTGACGCTGTTGTAAAAGGCGTGTGGACCTGCCAACGCTTCCTTCGGCATTTCGGGGTCGTTCAGTTTCAAGTAAAACTGGTTGATGGCAATCCACAGTTCCGAAGAAATTCTTTCGCGGACGCAGCGGGCGTTTTCACGGGCTGCCCCGACGCACGAAATGATGCTGTTCGGATTTTCCTTATCGAACGTCAAGAACATGAGCGCGTTTTCAATGGAAACGTGCGCGTATTTTTTGAAAAAGTCATCGGCGTTGCCAGCAATCTGAATTACCGGTTCCCAAGGGCGTTCTTCGCCGGGCAAGTCTAGTTGCAGCTGGAGGTTCACATCGATGCTTCGCGCGACGTTCTCGGCGCGTTCAATATAGCGGGCGAGCCAATAAATGGAATTTGCGACTCTACTTAACATATTACACTTCCTACTTCTAAATTCCTATTGTTGTTGCTGTTGTTGTTCCATCCAGAGTTTGGCCTGTCCGAGTTCCGGCGCCTTTTCGTTTTCGGCGATGACCCAAGTGTCCTTGCATCCGCCGCCCTGCGAGCTGTTCACCACGATGGAACCCTTGCGGAGCGCCACGCGGGTGAGACCGCCGGGGAGAATGTAAGTCTCTCGCCCTTGCACAATGTAGGGGCGTAAATCCACATGGCGACCTTCGAAACCGCCATCGACAATGCAAGGCACGCGGCTGAGCGAAATCATGGGCTGCGCAATGTAGTTACGCGGGTTGGCGATAATCTTGCTCTTGAATGCTTCGCATTCCTCCTTTGTCGATTTTGGACCGACGAGCATTCCGTAGCCACCGGATTCGCTGGCGGCCTTAACGACCATGTTTTCGATGTGGTCCAACACATGCTGCATGTGCTTCGGGTTCTCGCAGACAAATGTCGGCACATTCGGGATGATCGCCTCTTCGCCGAGATAGTACTTGATAATCTGCGGCACATAGGTGTAAATCGCCTTGTCGTCGGCAACGCCGCAACCGGGCGCATTCGCAAGCGCTACGTTACCTGCCTTGTAAGCTTCAATCAGTCCGGGCACGCCGAGGCAAGAATCCGGGCGGAAAACCTTCGGATCCAAGAATTCATCATCGACACGGCGGTAAATCACGTGAACCTGCTTGAGGCCGCGTGTCGTACGTGCGTAAACCTTCTTGTCTTGCACGACGAGGTCGTCTCCGGTCACGAGGTCCACGCCCATCTGCTGTGCCAAATAGGAATGTTCGTAGTACGCCGAATTGTAGATGCCAGGTGTCAACACCACGACTTTAGGCGACGCTGTTGAATCAGCCAAGTATTCCAGCGCGTGGCGCAGACGGGTACAGTATTCGTCTACGGGGCGAATGGAACAGTTGGAGAATACCTGCGGGAAGGTCCTCTTGAGAATTTGGCGGTTCTGCAACACGTACGAGACTCCACTCGGGCAACGCATGTTGTCTTCAAGCACGTAGAATGTGCCGTCGGTATCGCGCACAAGGTCCGTGCCTGTAATGTGCGCCCAGATTCCTTTGGGCGGCACAAAGCCTTCCATCTGCGGGCGGTAAGCGGTGCAGGTGTTGATGAGACTTTCGGGAACGACCTTGTCTCGCAAAATTTTGCGGTCGTTGTAGATGTCCGTCAAAAAGCAGTTCAGCGCTTCTGTACGCTGTTTGAGGCCTGCTTCGAGGTGCTTCCAGTCGGCAGCGCTTACAATACGCGGGATGACGTCAAAGGGGATGATTTTGTCCTTACCGTCCTTGTTGCCGTAAACCGCGAATGTAATTCCGTTATCGTAAAACGCAGATTCCGCAATGGTCTGGCGGCGTTGCAGTTCTCCTTCGGGAAGCTCGTTGATTTTCGTAAACAACGGCTCTGCAGCCGGGCGGGGTGTTCCATCCGGTAAGCAAAGCTCATCGTAAAAGCCTTCGGTATCGTAATTTCCAAATCGCATGTTTTGTTTCCTTATGCTTTTATGTTAAATGTTCCTTTACTGTCATCCCGGCCGGAGCCTGTGCTGAGCGCAGTCGAAGTATGCCGGGATCGCCTTTCCCTGCCGGGGGTACTTATTCCTTCAAATCCACGTTCACGGACACTTTCAAGGTATGCTCGCCACCTCCGGTGATGACACCCTTTAACGGGCTCACATCTCCGAAGTCTCTACCCCAGGCGAGTATGATGTGCTCGTTACTTCCAAGCACATTGTTGGTGGGGTCCAGTTCTACCCAGCCGTGGCCGGGAATGTAGGTGCTGACCCAGGCGTGGGTCGCGTCGGCTCCGACGAGTTTGGGTTGCCCATCGCAGGGGTGAGTGCGGAGGTAACCGCTCACGTAACGGCAGGGCAAATGCAGTGAACGCAAGCAGCCTATCATCAAGTGTGCAAAGTCTTGGCAGACGCCTTTTCGCCCGCGCAAGATTTCCTGCGGTTGCGCCCCGATTCTCGTCGCTCCCGGTGTGTACTTGCAATCCGTGTAGATTCGCGTCATCAGCTCGTAGGCGGCATCAAAAATGGAGCGGCCTGGCTCAAAACTTTCGAGCGCGTAATTGCGGACCGATTCGTCAAACTTCGCGAAAGGGGAGGCGTAGGCGTACATCGCGGCGTCGAGCGTCTCGTCGCTTGTCGGGCGTTCCAAAAGTTTTGCGACCTCTTCCCATTTCATCGTTTCACCTTGTTTAGGCGGTTCTTCTCCCTGAACATCTACAATGCCAGTCGTCTTGAATCTAAAGTGCGTGTGTTCCTGCTCGATGCTGAATGCCAACACTCTGTTCCCGAAAATGTCGGTTCGTTCCTGCCGAATTGTTGGATTCGGTTCCACTTCGATGCTGTGGCTGATCCAATTCTGTCGGCTGACAGTTCGCGGGAGCATGTGGGCGAGGTGGTTGCTGTAAAGAACGGGGAGGCGGTAGTCGTAGACGGTCTCATGGTCAACTTGATAAATGGGCATCTTAAACCTCCGACACGTCTGTGGTTGTCGCGTGGAATACTCCAGCGCGTGGGGCGTGGCTTAAGTAGAGCCTGTTTACGATTTCTGCAATCCGTTCAATGGAATTTATCTGTGTTTCTACAAGTTTTATGAGGTTCTCCCTTTTGTTATCTACAGTTTCTGCAAGCTGTTCGATGTTCGCGAGGCGGAGTTCTGCGAGTACGCGCATCAGTTCACGGTCGAGCGGCGAGAATGTCGCTTCGCTCTGGTCGTTGCCGGGCAAGTGCTTTGCGGCTTTCCGCAATTTTGCCACCTGGTAGGCGACGCTTCGCGGGTTGGATTCGTCTGACAAAAGCAAGTCAATGACGGGGACTACTTGCAAACGGCCTCCATAGCGGCGGTGGTATGTCATGAGCCCGTCGCCGATTTCAAGAACCGCTTGCAACAAGCGCAAGTTCGTCATCTCGTCAGTGGGGGCGGTGTACAGCAAACTTTTGACCAGTTGCAAGGTGCGGATGGCGCATTCGATTTCACGACCGAGTTCCAAAAAGCGCCATTCGTGGCCTCGCGTCATGGAGTCTGCTGCAAGCCCTGCCACTGCAGCGCTGTCCGACAGGACCTCCTTTAGGTAGGGCAACAGCGCTGCCGCACCTGTTCCTGCCGGCACTTCTGCAATGCCAAATCCGTTCAAGTAAAGCCATAAATCCTCCGAAATGCGGTCGCGCAACTGCATGCCGAGCTCTCTAATTTCCGTCAGCACACATTGCATGCCGTTCTTGTTGTCCTTACGCAAGATAAAGTAACGGAGTGCGTTTTCGGGATCTTGCGCGAGCCTCGACTGCGATTCGTCCGTAAGTCCCGCTTTCAGTATCCACGGCAGTTCCGGCATGTCCATCCAGGATTCGTCCGAGAGCCTCACCGCGATACCTCTAGCAATACGCGCCATCATGTTCGAAGCCGACAATGCTCGCCCCAGCCGGAACAAGTTCTCGGCCGCACGGCTAGGCAGGTCGCCTCCAGCTCTCGACGGCGTAATCGCCTGACTTGCTGGTGCGAGCAATGAAAAGTTCGCCACAGGATTTTCCGAAAGCACCCAAATGTCTTTTTCTCCAAGTCCATTGTCCAAAATTCCGAGACCGCCCGGCATCACCGAAGTTTCCTTCGCTGTGTTCACCGCAAAGAACCGCATCAGCGAAACTGCCGGAGTGAACTCTCCTCGGTAAGCGTAAACGGTTGAAACCTCCATCGATTTTTCTGCCACCCATTGCTCGGGTGCATTTTCGACCGCTTGCAACAAGGCGAGCTGTGCCGTTGTTGTCATGGTCGCGTAAGTCTTGGGTTCTGCCTCCTTGAAACTTCCTTCGGCGCGGAACGCCTTTTTGAAAATCCATTTTTCGGGTTCAGCCAACACGTGTTCCGCATCATCTGCGTTCCCGAGCCAAAGTGTTTCCACATCGCGCAACAGCAGCTCTTCGCCCAAAAGCTCGCGGCAAATTTCTGGCAAGAAAGGCTTGAATACGGGCGTTTCCAGAACGCCAGTCCCGAGGAAGTTCGCTATCGCGACGTTCCCTGCGCGGACGGAACTGATTAAGCCAACAGCCCCTTCGCCGCTATCAATTCGCAGTTCCAGCGGGTCGCACATGCCGTCTTCCACTCGGCGGAATATGGTCCCAATTTTCTTGAGTCCCATAAGCGTCTTCATGTACACCTGCATGTTGCGAATCGCGAGGTCATCGTTTTCGACAAGCGGGATCCCGAGGTAACGGGCAATTACTGCGTCTTCTGCTCGCCGCGGATTGTCCGGACTCGATGCCAAAAGTACCACCTTGCTGGTTTCACCTTCACCTCCTATGTTCTTGTGCATGGCGTCTAGGCCATCCATCAGCTTCTTGAAAAATCCTGCCAATCGTTCCGTTTGCATGCTGCGGAAAAGTTCCGGGAATGCACGGCTTACGCCAATGCGGTTCTCCAGCGCACGCCCCAACCCATCGGGTACTTGCAAATGGTCCGATACTGCCACAAACGTTCCGTCTTTGAGCCTTGCGACATCGGTGGATGTCAAGTTCACAAATACATCGCCAACTGGGTGCACTTTCCATACAACCTGCAAAAAATCCGGGTTTGCAAACAACAGTGCGGCGGGCAATTTTCCTTTTTTCCAAAGACTTTGTTCACCATAAATGTCTTTCGCGAGCGCGTTAAAAAGCTTTGCCCTTTGCACAACGCCCGCTTCCAGCGTTTTCCATTCTTCGGCCGTAATCACGATAGGCAGGGGGTCGGTCCCCTTGTGGTTGCCTCCCATGCTCGACGAAAGATCGTTCTCATCGAGAACGTTATGCAAACGCCTGCAGCGGTGCTCGAATTCCACTTTCGACATCGCCGAAATGGAATTAATAAACGAGTTTTCTGTTTCCATGCAGTTCATGCACCAATAAATGCAAAAGCCGTGCCAAGGAGCATGACTTTCTTGTGCAAACCGTTGAAACTATGGTTTTTAGGACATTTTGAGAATGAAATTTCAAATAAACTCGCAGGTATTCTTCCTGTAAGTTTTACGTAAATACAATTTTTGGAGATTTTACATTTTTTGTATGTAAAGTTCCCTGACAGACTCAAAAAATTCCCAAATGGTTTCCCCTCGCATGGCCAGGGTTCGAACCACTAAACCCTTTCCTGCATGGGAAACGCCTGTTACACCCCCCACATCCTTGCCCTTTTCCCGGATGGTCTTCTTCAAATCATCTAGGATTCCCTCTTTGGGGCAGTATACGAACATCATTCCGTTATGAGTGTAATTCTGCCAAAAACCAATTTTGGCGTAGTCAAATTTACGGGGGTCTATAAGGGTGTGGTCAGCGAAAACCAGCTTGTCACCCACGTAAAATCGGCTTTTGCTTTGGAACTTGTCCATAGAAAAAAATTCACCCATGCCGGTGCGGCCGCAGGTGAAAATATCTGCGTAAATAAAGGTGGCGGAGGGGTCGATTTGGACCCTTGCCTCACTCTGGTAATGGCTCCCGGCAAAGGGAATGGCGGGGTAAGGCATGTAGCAGACTTTAGCCTCTTCGCCTACGTTTATCGAGATATTCTTGGAAGCCATTTTACCATCGGTGTTAAAAACTTTCTCGTAACTTTGGGAAAGAAAAGTGGCGTCGCTTTTGGCGCCAAAATCCAGATTCAACGAGAAATGGTCGCCTCCAAAGAGGCCGGCGGAGGCAGCCATCATCATGATATCGGAATGTTTTCCGTCATGAAAAGGATGCATTACTTTGTAAGGGGACGTATAAAACGCGTCCTCAATTTCAGTAATTCCGTTTCGAAAGCAGGTCTTTATACGGAGCGAACTTTGCATAAGGATCTAGCGGACCAAAACAGCCGTGCAAGCCAGATAATCAACCCCAAGGTTACTGCAGAAACTCCGAGGAATGCGTCGTTTACCATGTCGGCGAAGGCCGGGGTAAAGTACTCTGCACCTAACTCCGCGTATTCTGCAATGGCGTCTACAAGCCACATGAGGGATGCGCCCCAGTACATGTAGCAGAGGGTGGAATACTTCATAGTATCCTTGCCCTGCTTGGTCATGCTGCTGTACCAGAGAAGGCTAGAAACGATGGCTGCGATTACGGTAATAAGCAAGGTCATCTTACGCCTCCTCGGATTGAGTTGTGCGAGCCACTTTTGTCTTGTCTTTGGTCTTTAGGAATATTAAGGACGCCGCCCACGCCAAGGTGACCATGCACGCCATGCCCACGCCTACGGTAGACATTTCATGGAGCATCGTCTGCGTAGATTCGGGACTCTGTGCTGCCGTAAGGAAGGGGTAGAACGGCTGGATTTCGCCATGCCAGAAATGCTCGAAAGCAAGCAGGGCGGAGCCGCCCCACAGCAGTTTGGATAAGCGGCGGGGAGCCTGCAACGGGGTCTTTTCAGGCATCTTCTTTTCCACAACCAGAGTGACGGCTGTGGTGATGAGGGCTTCTGCAAGAGGGACAGTAAAACATGCCATATGGAACTCCTTTGATAAAAGTTTTGAGGATTAAATGCCTTCGAATAAAACGGCCTTCTTGATCCATGCGATGACCTCGTCTACGCCATCCATGCTCATCAGGTTTGTGAATAAAAACTTGCGGCCTTCACGCATGCGCTCCGAATCTCGGGCCATGACTTCTAGGCTTGCGCCAACCAGCGGGGCCAAGTCCGTCTTATTGATCACAAGCAAGTCGGAACGCATAACGCCGGGGCCTCCCTTGCGGGGGATTTTTTCGCCTTGGGCCACGTCAATCACATAGATGCTGGCGTCTGCCAAGTCGGGGCTGAATGTTGCAGACAAGTTATCGCCACCGCTTTCGATAAAAATGATCTGTACATCAGGGAACCTGCGGGCCATTTCATCCACAGCCTCCAGGTTCATGGAACAGTCTTCGCGAATGGCGGTATGGGGGCATCCGCCGGTTTCTACGCCTACGATCCGTTCGGCGGGCAATGCGGAATTCTTGATCAAGAATTCTGCGTCTTCCTTGGTGTAAATATCGTTGGTGACCACGCAAATGCTGTATTCCTTGCTCATTTTTCGAGTAAGTCTTTCGATCAAAGCGGTCTTTCCGGAGCCCACGGGGCCTCCAACGCCAATTTTTACGTAACTCATAAATCCCTTTAACTCATATAAAGTCGTGAATAAAGCTCTTCGTGTTTCATACTTGCAATATCTATGCCAACGCCACCGACCCCAAGGTCGTCCATTTGGAGCATCGCGGCTTGCTGAACCGCCAGGAGGATCTTCTTTTGGCATATACTGAGCATTTTTTGCCCTACCATCTGGCTCAGGGGAATCATTTTGACCCCGTTGGTCACGACGGCGTTCAGAAGGCTATAGGTGTAGATGCTGGCCGCCTCGTCCTTGTCGAGGCCGATATCACTAGCAAAAATGCCAACGGCAACGGCGTGGTTTCCGATGCAGGAACTCGAGGTGGATTGGGAGGGACACTCAAGAACAGCGCAACGATATTTATCAAGGGCCGGGTAGCTGTGATCAGTAGCACCCTCGAATTCCTTGTAGATTTTAAGGAACCGGCTGCAAAGTTTCTTGGAACCGGTGCGGACTTCTTCAGGGGCTTTTAGGGCCATGGAAAAGTGGTCCAGTTCCTTGATGAAATCCATGTCGTGGGCATGGTCATAGCTCAACATCATCACGCCCAAATCGTTGTAGGGCAGGATAGTCAAAAAACTGGAAACGTATTCTTCTAGGGCGTTTCCGTCTGTGATGGTCTTGTTGGCGATCAACGTTTCAAGACCATTGGAGAGGGTGAAGGCTCCAATAGGAAACAGGCTATCGCAAATCTGAATCATCCGAAGGGTGGCAAGCATCATTAATGCTCGTGGTGGTGCTCGTGAGAATGATCGTGGCCGTGTTCATGGGAGTGGCCGTGAGTGGCTCCGTGAGCCTTGCACACGATGTAGTCGGCAAAGACGTCTTCTACAATTCGAGGATTAAAACCGAGGCGGACGAGGTATTCAAAGGTGGGGGCATCAAAGGGAATGGTGATGCAGTCGCTTGCGATTTGCAGGGACAAATGGCGATTGCCCAGCTCAAATCCCAAACGGCCCATTTCTTCCATCGTTTTGACAAGAATGCGAACCAGCTTTGATTTCTTGATTCGGACTGCGTAGATTTTATCCGCTGTGACAGCAAGGACATCACCATCAGAAAGATTTTCGTCAATCTGGACGCCAAATTCGGTGCCGTCATCGGCCATTTTCAGAATGCGATGTCTGTCCGTTTCGAACCATTCAAAGGGAATGTCAACAATAACCTTTGAGGGCGTTTCGGAATTTCTGTGAAGGTTTCCAAGAATTTTATCAGCGATCACTTTAAACTCCTTGTGGTTGCTTTAGAAGAGGAAGTATCTTCTGGCGAGGGAGAGTTCTGTGGCAGCCTCGCAGGTGATTTTTTCACCGTCCACCTTGACGGTATAAGTTTCTGGATCGACTTCCAGTTTTGCAATTCGATCGTTGTGGACCATGTCCTTTTTCCCGATGTTGCGGCAGTTGCTTACGGGAAGAACAATTCTGGAAAGTCCTAATTCTTCCTTGACACCGTGGGTAAAAGCGTATTCCGAAACGAAGGTAATGCAAGTCTTCGCCAAGGCTTTTCCATGGGCGCCGAACATGTCGGTATACACCACAGGTTCCGGGGTGGGAATGCTGGCATTGGCGTCTCCCATTTTAGAAGCGCAGATAAAACCGGACTTCAAAATCATTTCGGGCTTTGCACCGAACATATCAGGGCGCCACAAAACTAAGTCTGCAATTTTGCCCACTTCAACGGAACCTACATACTTGGAAATTCCATGGGTGATGGCGGGGTTGATGGTGTACTTGGCTACGTAACGCTTCACGCGGTTGTTATCGTTACGCGGCGTGTCTGTTTCCAAAGGACCACGTTGCTTTTTCATCTTGTCCGCAGTTTGCCAAGTGCGGGTAATGACTTCGCCTACGCGGCCCATAGCCTGAGAGTCAGAACTCATCATGGAGAAAATACCCATGTCGTGAAGAACGTCTTCGGCGGCAATCGTTTCCGGACGAATTCGGGAGTCGGCGAAAGCCACATCTTCCTTGTTATTCTTGTCAAGATGATGGCATACCATCAGCATATCCAGATGTTCGTCGATGGTATTCTTCGTGAAAGGCATGGTGGGGTTTGTAGAAGAAGGCAGAACATTAGGGAAGGCCGCTGCGCGAATGATGTCGGGTGCGTGTCCACCGCCCGCACCTTCCGTATGGTAGGTATGGATGGTACGCCCCTTAAAGGCAGAAACGGTGTCTTCTACGAAGCCGCCTTCATTTAACGTGTCTGTGTGAATGGAAACTTGAACGTCGAATTCGTCTGCGACACCGAGGCAGGTGTCGATTGCTTTAGGAGTGGAACCCCAGTCTTCATGAAGCTTGAGGCCAGCGGCCCCTGCACGAATCTGTTCGCGTAAAGGTTCCGGATTGGATCCGTTTCCTTTTCCGAGGAAAGCCAAATTGATGGGCAAGTCTTCTGCTGCTTCTAGCATTCTGTGGATGTTGAACGCGCCCGGCGTACAAGTGGTGGCGTTGGTGCCGTCGGCAGGGCCTGTACCGCCCCCAACCATGGTGGTGACGCCGCTATAAAGGGCCGTGCGAACTTGCGTGGGCGAAATAAAATGAATGTGGGTGTCGATGCCGCCTGCAGTCAAAATCAAGCCTTCGCCGGCAATGGCTTCGGTGGAGGCTCCGATGATCATGCCGGGAGTGACTCCGTCCATCATGTGGGGGTTGCCGGCTTTACCGATGCCTGCAATCAGGCCGTCCTTAATGCCAATGTCGGCCTTGAAAATTCCAGTGGAGTCAATCACGAGAGCGCTTGTGATCACGGTGTCCAAGCATTCTTCGTCCTTAAAGGGGACTGCCTGGCCCATGCCATCGCGAAGAGACTTGCCACCGCCGAATTTCGCCTCGTCGCCATAGACGCAGTAATCTTTTTCCACTTCTACGATAAGGGATGTATCAGCAAGACGGACGCGGTCACCAACAGTGGGGCCGTACATCTGAGCGTAATCTTTTCTAGAAATCTTGTACATAAATTCCCGCCTTTATACGCCTGCGAATTTTTTTGCAGAAGCTCTGTCTAATGCTGCGGATTTAATCTTTTCGTCGTCCATCAAGCCTTCCACCAAGCCATTCAAGCCGTGGCCTTCGCGGGAGCCGCCGATTTCCACCAGGTTCACGGTCTTTGTTTCGCCAGGTTCAAAGCGAACGGCAGTGCCTGCGGGAATATCGAGACGCATGCCGTAGGCGGCCGTGCGATCGAAATCCAATTTCTTGTTGACTTCGAAGAAATGGAAGTGGGAACCTACCTGAACGGGGCGATCCGCGGTATTGGTGACGTCCAAAACGATGGTTTTCTTGCCGACGTTCAATTCGATAAACCCGTCTTCCACAAGGACTTCGCCAGGAATGATTTTTCCGGTGGTGGGAATGGGATCGTGGACGGTGACAAGCTTGGTGCCATCGGGGAATGTGGCTTCCAGCTGGACTTCGTGAATCATTTCTGCAACGCCGTCAAGAACCTGATTTGCGGAGAGCATCTTGCGGCCTTCCGACATCAAGTCTGCAACAGATTTGCCGTCACGAGCCAGTTCCAGTAATTTGCTGGAAATGTAGGCGACAGCCTCGGGGTAGTTCAGCTTCAAACCCCGCTGCAACCTTTCGCTTGCAACGATTCCTGCGTAATGCAGCATCAGTTTTTCAGTTTCTCTAGGAGTTAAATGCATAATTAATCCGTCATCAGTTTCTGGACTTCAGCCTTTTCGCAAAGGGAAGTTTCCTTGTGGAAAATGATGTTGCCTTTTTCCATAATGTTGATGTAGTGGCTGTTTTCCATGACAAAATCCAAGTACTGTTCCACCAGCAATACGGTAATGCCCTTCCATTCGTTAATCTTGCGAATGGCTCGGCCGATGTCGTTAATGATGGAAGGCTGGATTCCTTCGGTGGGCTCGTCCAAAATCAGGATTTTAGGATCCTGCACCAAGGCTCGGGCGATGGCAAGTTGCTGCTGCTGGCCTCCGGAAAGGTCTCCGCCTCTGCGCTTGGCGAACTTAGGGAGAATAGGGAACAAATCGTACAAGTATTCGGGAATCTTTTTCTTGCCTACTTTCTCGCCTCGGCCAAGTATAGGTTGCACGCCCAACTCTAGGTTTTCAAGAACCGTCATCTGCGGGAAAATATCGCGACCCTGGGGAACATAGCCGATGCCGCGGCGAACGCGTTCGTACGCCGGCAAACTGGCAATTTCCTTGCCGTCAAAGAGGAGGGAAGTTTCGGGACCGGTCTTGACCAAGCCCATAATGCTTTTTAAAGTAGTGCTTTTGCCAACGCCGTTACGGCCGATAAGGCTGACAATCTTTCCCTTGGGAATATCCAGAGAGAGGCCTTCGATGACCTTACTTTCGCCGTAATAAGAATCCATGTTTTTCAAGTAAAGCATAAAAATCTCCTATTCGCCACCGCGACCCAAGTAAACCTTTTGTACGGTGGGGTCGGCCAGCACTTCTGTCACGCCGCCTTCCATCAGAATTTTCCCTTCGTGAAGAACGGTGACCTTGTCTGCAATCTGCTTGACAAAGTCCATATCGTGTTCAATAACGATAACGGTGCATTCCTTTTTGATTTCTTTCAGGATTTCACCGGTCTTGAAAGTCTCGGGCTTGCCCATGCCAGCGGCGGGCTCGTCCAACATAATGACTTCCGGCTTTTGCACCAGCTGCATAGCGATTTCAAGCCATTGTTTTTCGCCATGTGCTAAGGAACCGGCACGCCAATTACGCTTGTCGGCAAGACCAACCTTCTGCAAGGTTTCTTCGATGTGGTCCATTTCTTCCTTCTTGGGCTTGCGAAGAATGGTATCCACAATTCTCTTGCCTTTTTTCAAAGAGAGAATCATGTTTTCTTTCACAGTCAGGTTGATAAACACAGAAGGCACCTGGAATTTTCTGCCAATTCCAAGCCACACAATCTTGTATTCCTTCATGCCCGTCAAGATCACAGGATCATTGTACATCGGATGGAAAACCACGCAGCCGCTGGTGGGCTTTGTCTTGGAACAGATAATATCCAGCAAAGTGGTTTTGCCCGCACCGTTAGGACCAATAAAGAAATGAATGTCATTTCTCTTAACCTTGGTATGAACGTCGGTCAAGGCGTAAAAGCCATCAAAGCAGACAGAGATATGGTCGATTTCAAGAACATAGGGAGAAAGCTGTTTGACTGGTTCAACTTTTTCGATCTTTGCATGCAGTTCTTCTTTCGAAACGATTTCGTAGGACATAATCTACCTTAAGCCTTCACCTTGCCGGTGCGAATTTTTTCAATAATCTTGGGAGCCGTATCTTGAACAAGTCCGACAATGCCGCCTTTAAAGAACAGAATGGTGACGCAAAACAGAATGCCGATAATGTACTGCCAAACTTCTACGGTACTGCCGGAGCTCAAGTTGTATTCGCAGATGTTGATGAAGAATGCTCCAATCACTGCGCCGATAATGGTTCCGCGGCCGCCGATGGCCACCCAGATTACCATGCCGATGGAATAGGTGATAGTCATCTGGGAAGGAGTGATACATCCGTTGAAGTTCACGAAAATAGCGCCTGCAATGCCTGCAAAAGCTGCAGAAAGAACGTAGATGAACGTCTTGTAGCGGCTTACGGGATAACCGGAGAAATAAGTTCTGTTTTCACCGTCGCGAATAGCGATCAAAACCTTGCCGAATTTACGTTCCACCAGGAATTTGGAAAGAGCGTAAATTACAACTAAAGTAATAAGAGCGGCGTAAAAAAGTAGGAACATATTTCCTTGGTTTGCACTGCCCTTGATGCTACCGAAAATGGACTTGATTTCGGTGATGCCCACGTTACCGTTGGTGTAGGGGGACATAGCGATGAACAAGGAGCATGCAGCCCAAGTCAGCGCCTGGGAAATAATGGAAAAATAAACGCCTTTCACGCGGTTCTTGAAAATGAAGTACCCCACGATCCATGCAACCACTGCAGGGGCGATAACGACAGAGAGCAAGCTACCCGGAGAAAGGGTGAAAAACTCCCAGACAAAAGGCAATTCGGTTAAACCGCCGATGTGCATAAAGTCTGTGATTTGCCCGCCGGTTGCCTGCATTTTCAGGTACATGGCCATGGCATATCCGCCCAAGGCAAAATACAAGCCGTGACCAAGGCTCAAAATTCCAGTATAGCCCCAGATCAAATCGATACCGATGGCGACGATGGCAAAGCTAATGCACTTGCCGAGGAACAAAATGGTGGAACCGCTGCTGACCACGCCCAGCATCAGGAGCACAGGCATCATGGCCAGAATAAAAACGATAATCCCAAAAGTAACGTTGGACCCGTGTCTTTCGAATAGTTTTAAAGCTTTCATGGTTGTTCCTAAAATCCTTCGTTAAACTCTTAATCCAAATTTCTGCTCTTGATAACGAACAGGCCTTGGGGTCTCTTTTGCAAGAACACAATGACAATGAGAAGTACTACAGCCTTTGCAATAGTGGATGAGGTGTAGTTTTCAGTAAAGATGGAGCTGATGCCGATAATGCTCGAACCGATGACAGTGCCTGCCAAGTTGCCAACGCCCCCAAGCACTACTGCCATAAAGGAGTTGACGATGTAGCTTTGGCCAACGGTGGAGTCGATGGAACCCAAGAGGGCTACGGAGCAGCCTGCAATGCCAGCGAATCCGGAACCCATGGCGAAGGTGATGTTGTCCACCTTGCGGGAGTTGATGCCCATGCATTGAGCCATGGGACGGTTCTGCATCACAGCGCGCATCTGGCAGCCGAAATTAGACTTGTACATGATGAGCCAAACAGCGCCCATGCAAAGGGCCACCAGCAGGATAATGAAAATTCTGTTGTAAGAGAAAGTGCATTCTCCAAGAGTGATGCCGCCGCTGAGGAAGGCGGGGGCGGTAACGTTTACGCCTTGCGAACCAAAGATGGAACGGGCTCCCTGTTGCAAAATCAGGCTAATGCCCCATGTGGCCAAAAGGCTGTCGATTTCACGACCATAAAGTCTGGAAATCACAAATTTTTCTAGGAGGCTTCCTAGGCCGAATGCAACGCCAAATGCAGCTGCAATAGCTACGAAGTAGTAAAGACCGCCGATTGCTTCGGGCAGGAAATTCGAGAAAAGTTGTTGAACCACAAAAGTCGTGTAGGCGCCGATCATGACGAATTCGCCATGGGCCATGTTAATGACGCGCATTACGCCAAAGGTAATGGCAAGGCCTAAGGAGGTCAGCAAAATAATGGAGCTGAGGCTTAAACCGTTAAAAAGGATGTTGATGGTTTGTTCCAAGGTTCCCTCGGTCCGAATGCGGTTAAAAAGTTGAAGTTTTGTTTGACTTAAAAAGGGCGCGGGCCCTAAGGCCCGCTGTTGCAAGGATGTAGGCGCGAGAGCCTGCGGTTTTATTTGAGGATTTACAAAATGAGATTTAGTTCAGCGGCTGGAGACCGGCCTTTACAGCCCAATCGTAGGTTGTCAGATACGGATCCGGGGCCACGGGGCCAGCGGTAGCAAATACTTCCTTGATCAAGCCGTCGTCGGTAACTTCACCCACGCGGACCGGCTTGGAGAGATGCTGAGACTTGCCGTCAACAGTCACGACGCCTTCCGGGGCCTTGAAGGAAATTGCGCCAGACTTGAGTGCGGTAAGGATTGCGCCCACATCGAAGCTCTTGGCGACCTTCACAGCTTCAGCCCACAGATAAACTGCATCGTATGCGGCTTCAGCCGGGTCAGATGTTACGCGCTTCTCGCCGAACTTTGCCTTGTAAGCGGCAACGAAGGCTTCGTTTTCAGGAGTAGAAGTCGTCTGGTAGTAGTTCCAGGAAACCAGGTGACCCTTGAGAATGGCGGGACCGATGGTCGCAACTTCTTCTTCAGCAATGGAGAAGGACATGGTCATGTATTCCTTGCTGGAGTAGTTCTTTTCGGACATCTGCTTGAAGAAGGAAACGTTGCCGGTACCGTTCAAGGTGTTCACGATAACATCGGGCTTTGCGGCTTCGATCTTTGCGATGATGGCTGCGAAATCGGTCTGGTCCATATCGGCGTATTCTTCGCCCACCACGGCAATGCCTGCAGCCTTAGCCTGAGCGTTGATAATCATGTTTGCGGTGCGGGGGAACACGTAGTCGGAGCCCAAAAGGAACAGCTTCTTGTAACCCTTGGAAATCAGGTACTCGATAGCCGGGACGATTTGCTGGTTAGGAGCGGCCCCCGTATAGACAATGTTGGGGGACATTTCCATGCCTTCGTACTGCACCGGATACCAGAGCAGAGACTTGTATTCTTCGAAGATGGGCTTTACAGCCTTACGGGAAGAAGATGTCCAGCAGCCGAATACGGTAGCAACCTTTTCGATGTCGATCAGCTTTTCAGCCTTGGTGGCGAAAGTGGAAGGCTCAGAAGCGCCATCTTCTTCAACAAAAACAATCTGTTTGCCAAGAACGCCACCGGCCTTGTTGATCTGTTCGATAGCCAAGACTTCTGCATCGCGGACGGCCTTTTCGCTAATGGCCATGGGGCCGGTGAGGGAGTGGAGCAAGCCCACCTTGACGGTTGCGCTTTCCTTGCTTTCTTCGCAGCCCATGAGGCCGAAAGCCCCCAGGACCAAAGCGCCAGCAGCAAGAGTGGATAAGAACTTACGAGTAATGTTCATGAGGAATTCTCCTTAATGGTTTCGCCTGTGTAGATGCAAAAGCCGTGCCAATCGTCGGAAAATTCCAGTTTGCCTATATAAAGTGCGCAAGAATTGAGAAAATTTGCAAATCCTGTAAAAAGTACGTTTTGTGTAAGAGTCTTGTAGTCACGTTTTCTGCATGGCTTTACATTTCTTGTCCGCAAAACAAACGTTTAGGAACAAAAAATGGCAAAAATGACTTGTTTAGGCCGTTTATTTTGCATGGATCGATTATCGCTTAGTGCCTTGTGTCCAAACAATTCCGCTTTTTTATGCATTTCGTTCAAGTTGGCACGATTGTTGCTAAACCCTTGCAGAAACAATTAAACAAGAACGATTATGAACACTGCTGAAGTTTTGATCAAGTCCTTAGAAAGTGAAGGCGTCAAGTACATTTTTGGAATCCCTGGTGAAGAAACTCTCGAACTGATGGAAGCGATTAAAAAGTCGTCCATCAAGTTCATTACGGTACGTCACGAACAGGGCGCGGCCTTCATGGCTGATGTCTATGGACGTTTGACAGGGAAGGCGGGCGTCTGCCTTTCGACCCTTGGCCCTGGCGCTACAAACCTTGTTACGGGTGTTGCCGATGCGAACTCTGATGGAGCTCCGCTGATTGCGATTACGGGTCAGGTGGGTACAGAGCGTATGCATTTGACGAGCCATCAATATTTGGACTTGGTGAACATGTTTACGCCGATTACCAAGCGCAGTAAGCAGGTCGTTCGCCCGGATACGGTGAATGAAATTGTCCGTATTGCGTTCAAGTATGCCGAAATGGAAAAGCCCGGTGCATGCCACATCGACTTGCCGTGCAACATTGCCGCTATGGAAGTCGAAGGCGAGGTCGCTCAAACTCCGCTGAAGCACCATCGCGAAAACACCGTGTACGCTAGCACCGATGCTATTCTTGCGGCGGGCGGGGTCTTTGCGAATGCTAAGCGCCCGGTGGTTCTTGTGGGGCATTCCGCTGTGCGTAACCACGCTTCCGAGGCTTTGCGTGCATTTGTGTCCTCGTCCAAGATTCCAGTCGTTTGCACCATGATGGCAAAGGGTGTAATCCCGACTTGCGAAAAGTATTTTATGGGCTGCATCGGACTACCGCAAAGGGATTATCCGAACATCGTCATGGAACAGGCAGACCTCGTGATTGCTGTTGGCTATGACGTCGTGGAATATGCGCCTGCCAAGTGGAACCCGAATGGTGACAAGATGATTATTCACATCGATGAAACGCCGAACCATGTGAACAAATTCTATCAGCCCGACGAAGAAATCATTGGCGACATCTCTGCATCCCTCGATGCGCTCTGCAGCGTTTGTCCGAACTCCTGGGAACCGGAATGGGCCATGCAAATCCGTGCGATGATGGTGGCCGAGCATTCGCGTTACGATCACGATACGAGCTTCCCGCCGACACCGCAGAAGGTGCTGCACGACATCCGCCTCGTTCTAGATGAAGAAGACATTCTGATTTCGGACGTGGGCGCGCACAAGATGTGGATTGCCCGCCAGTACAATTGCGACCATCCGAACACCTGCATTATTTCTAACGGCTTTGCAACCATGGGTATTGCGGTACCTGGTGCGATTGCGGCAAAGCTTCTGAACCCCAAGAAGAAGGTCTTGGCGGTCACGGGTGATGGCGGCTTTATGATGAACAGCCAGGAACTCGAGACGGCTTACCGCGAACACATCCCGTTCGTGACGCTAATCTTTACCGATGGCGGCTATGGTCTCATCAAGTGGAAACAGGAAGAGCGCTATGGCGACAGCTATGCGGTCGAATTCACGAACCCGGATTACGTCAAGTACGCCGAATCTTTGCACCTGAAGGGCTACCGCATCGAACGCACCGAAGACTTGCCGAGCACCTTGCGCGAAGCCTTCCGCCAGGACGTGCCGAGTATCATCGAGTGCCCGGTGGACTACTCCGCGAACATGGAACTCTCGCAATACCTGAAGAATTTGAAAATATAGGAGAACGACATGGGATACATCAATAGCCTATTCACAGGGCAAACGGATTCATTCGGTGTAGCCGTATCCGAATCCTCACATTTTCTTTCCATTGACAGCATCTCGGGGCATCCTGCCGTTTATCGCCATCTGAAACCCTGCGGCAATGTCGATGAACATAAACAGCAGAAAAAGAACTTATAAAAAAGACTCCTCCTCCATCCAACAATCAAAGAACCGCCGGTAGCAATACTGACGGCTCTTTTCTGTTTTCGCTTCGCTCGTTTTATTGTCATTCCGGCCACCGTGCCGGAATCACCTTACGCATTAAAAAATGGCGGGTCGAAACCCGCCACAAATTAAAGTCGCAATAATCTGCGCCTCGGTCATGGCGAAATGAATTTCGCCGCGACTCTCGGCTTGCGATTATTTCTTATCTGCACCCTTGGGCATCTGCACGGAGATGTGGATGTCCTGCAACTGCTGGAGGTCCACTTCGCTCGGGCACTGGTCCATCGGGCTAGAAGCACTCGTGTTCTTCGGGAACGCGATGTAGTCACGGATCGATTCTTCACCTTCCATCGTAGCAACAACGCGGTCGAGACCGAAGGCCAAACCACCGTGCGGAGGAGCACCGTACTTGAATGCATCGACGAAGAAGCCGAACTTGGTCTTCACCTGTTCTTCGGAGAGACCGAGCAAGCGGAACACCTTTTCCTGAACTTCCGGGTTGTGAATACGGATAGAACCACCACCGATTTCCACACCGTTAAGAACAAGGTCATAAGCTTCAGCGTTGCAATCCTTGAGGTTGCCACTGAGCATCATGTCCAAATGTTCCGGAAGCGGGTTCGTGAACGGGTGGTGCATAGCCATGTAGCGGCCTTCCGTGTCGCTGTATTCGAACATCGGGAATTCGGTGATCCACACAAATTCACGCTTCTTCGGATCGCGGAGACCCTTGATACGGGCGACTTCCAAGCGGAGCTGACCCATAGCCGTAGCAGCAATCTTTTCCGGACCTGCGATGAAGAACATCATGTCGCCGCACTTAGCGCCAACAGCGTCGCGGAGTTCGTTAAGTTGTTCGGTCGTGAAGAACTTGCCGACCTGAGTTTCAACTTCGTCATTTTCCTTGACGCGCATCCACACGAGGCCCTTGGAACCGTACTTGGCAACATAAGCCGTGAGTTCGTCGATCTGCTTACGAGTAAAGTCAACGCAACCCTTAGCAGCGATACCGCGGATCTTGCCACCAGCAGCAACGCAGTTCTTGAACACGCCAAAGTTGGACTTTGCACCGATTTCAGACACGTCGTGAATTTCGAGGTCGAAGCGGAGGTCCGGCTTATCGGAACCGTACTTGAGCATAGCTTCTGCCCACTTCATACGGCGGATGTGACGCGGCGGTTCGAAGTTCCAAACCTTGCCCAAAACTTCAGTCACGAACTTGTCGAACATTTCCATGACTTCGTCCTGATTGACGAAAGACATTTCAACGTCAATCTGCGTGAATTCCGGCTGACGGTCAGCGCGGAGGTCTTCGTCGCGGAAGCACTTGGCGATCTGGAAGTAGCGGTCCATGCCAGCAATCATCAAGAGCTGCTTGTACTGCTGCGGAGACTGCGGGAGGGCGTAGAACTTGCCCGGGTTCACGCGGGACGGCACGAGGTAGTCACGTGCGCCTTCCGGAGTGGACTTGCAAAGGCACGGAGTTTCAATGTTTTCAAAACCGTTAGAATAGAAGAAGTCGTACACGGCCTTGAGGAAGCGGCTCTTGAGGAGGAGCTTCTTCTGGATCCACGGACGGCGGAGGTCCAAATAGCGGTACTGCAAGCGGAGGTCGTCGTTTTCCTTGCATTCTTCGTTCGGGTCGTTAATGGCCAAGGGAGAAGTGAGGGCGGCGTTCAAAATTTCGAGCTTGTCAGCCTTGACTTCGATTTCACCCGTGGCGAGCTTTTCGTTCGTGTTGCCTTCTTCGCGGGCGTAGACCTTACCAGTCACGTAAATAACGTATTCGTTACGGAGCTGTTCGGCAGTCTTCAAAACATCGGCATTGTAATCCGGATTGAAAACGATCTGGGTCTTGCCATACTTGTCGCGGAGGTCAACGAAAATCACACCACCATGGTCACGGCGGCGATCCACCCAACCGGCGAGTGTTACGATTTGGCCAACATCTTCCTTGCGAAGCTGGCCGCAGTTATGTGTACGTTTCATGGTTGTATCCTTGAAGATAATTTTTTCGGGGCAAAATATAGAAATTAGACGAGAGACGAGAGACGAGAGACGAGAGATTTCTTGTCTAAAATATGTGCGAAGCACCATTATTTCTCTTTAGTCTTTCGTCTGTAGGCATGAAGTGCCGTTCTTTATTCTTGGTTTGTGGTTAGGAATGTAGCGTGTGAAACTATATTTCTATATACTCTCGTTAGTTTTTTTATGGAAAAACATGTCGTTTTGAGCTTACGTCTTGGGTTGAGGCTGTTTCATGGGGCGGCCTTTCTTTATGGTTTTTACTTTTTTAGCGAAGTCCTTAATATAGTAGAAATGTTCCAGTTTCACTGGTTTCTTCCCTTTGCTGCTCTTGCATGCATGACCTTCATATTTTTTTCAGCCTGTTCTATTTATGTTGTCACGGAAGAAGGAGTTCGATGGCAGTTGATGTTTGGGCCTGCGCTAAGTCCATCGAAAAGACGTAAATTCACGCCATGGAATTACGAAGTACTTCAAGTTCGCGGCATATTTCCTTTCTACTATATGTTTGCTTTTAAAAATCAAGATGATTTTCCTATTACTTCAGAGTGCCAGTCATTTGCAGGTTCTATACTATTTATTTTCTGTAGAAATTTTTTAGACCTCATTATTTTCATAGATGAAAACATCCCGTATGAAAAAATGAACCCTGAATACAGAGATCGAATCTGGCATCTCGCCGACAAATACCGCCGACTGAAAAGCAATCATCCGATAATATATTGGGTATTGAATAACGTTTGAGTTTTGCTTTACATGAACTTCGCTACGATCCTATATTCAACACCGTGTCTGCGATACGCACCTCGCATGTAGTATACGACAGTAGGTCTCGTTGTTCCGTCTGAGAGTTTGGCTGTCCCGTAATACGTGTTGCCGTTGTGTCTGTCGATGTCTACTTCTGTGCATTTTATTAGTGCATAGTTTAACAAGTTTCTGTTAAGACTAGCTATGGCTTCGTCTTCTATCCAGCCGTATTTATCTGTTGTGTACCCCGAAATGAGTGCTGCCAGAATTCCGGCGCAGAGTAAGATTACGCCTGTAATGCGCAGTTTTCCCTTATTGGGTTTATCTTCAGTTCCTTTGAAAAAATTGGAACATTGCATATATAATAGGGTCATGGCGGATAATACGATTATGCCGGAAATGTATGCGTCCACAACTTTAATCAAATTGAAATCGATGTATATGTGGTTCCATACGGGCCTAATAAAAATGGCAATTACGATGATGTAGATGACGGATAAAAAGAGAGGTCCTGCTGGGTTCTTATTGAACTTTTCACAGCATTCCTTGGCCTCTTGAATCTTTTCTGCTTCGCTTTTTTCTTTGCGCATGGAAAAACCTTTGTCGCTTATAAGATACGCATTTTTCTCCCGATTTTGTAAAGCGCTTTCCATTTTCTGTCGAGGTTTTCCACCTTTTGTCGCTCCTTTTGGTCTTTTTATCCTCCATTTGTGTAAGTAAACAATATTTTCGCAAATTTTTGTCGATTTTCTTGTCTTTTTCCAAATTTTCCTAGTATATTCTTTTCTGTGTTTAATAAAAATGCCCTACCAAGGGGTGTTTTGGTTCAATTTGGAGATTTAAATGGCAGAAGATTTGCAAGCCCTTATGGAACGCATCCAGAAGGATGCTGTCGAAAAGGCAGAACTCGCAGCAGCAGATATTATTTCTAAGGCAAAGGACAAGGCGGCCGAAATTGTCAGGGCAGCCGAAGACGAAGCCAAAGCAAAACTCGAAAACGCCGATAAGGAAGCACAAGCATTTACAGAACGCAGCGAACGCACTTTGGAACAGTCCGCTCGCGATTTGCTCCTCTCGGTGGGCAAGAACCTCGAAAAGATGATTCTTGATCTTCTCAGCCTCCAGATTGACAAGTCTCTCGATGAATCGACCGTGAAGAACATGCTCCTCACGGTTGCAAAGAGCTACACCTCCGACATCGAAATCAACTTCTCCGAAGCCGATGCCAAGGCCCTCACGAGCTTTGTGATGGGCGAGTTTGCAAAGCAGCTCAAGGCTGGCGTCAAGGTCGAAAGCGACAAGGGCGTCAAGTTTGGCTTCCGCGTCAAGCTCGATGGTGGCAAGGTCAGCCACGAATTTACAGAACAGGCTATGGCGGAATCTCTTTCTGCCTTGCTCAGACCGCAACTTGCAAAGATTGTAAACAAGGCCGCCCAGGGCAAATAAGGCGGTCCAATGAGCAGTCCAGCATATTTGATGGCATCGCTTCCGATGCTAGAACTGGGCGACGTTCCGCCCCTTAGCATGGCCGAGTTCCGTGGCCGTTGCGAAGGTGTGCTGGATGCCCCAGAACTCGAAGCGCTCGACGCCCTCTTAGCGGGCGAAGAATGCGATGATGAATTTGTTAGGGAATACCAGTCCCGCGAAACCCAGATGAGAAATGTTTCAGGAAGGCTCCGCGCCCAGGCGTGGGGCCCTGAAGTGCGTTTTGCGGAACGTTCATTCTCTGGTTATGACGTCACCTTTGCGAAGATGATCCAGGACGCGTTCATGAAGTCAAATCCGCTTGAAAAGGAACAGGATATCGACCGCGCCCGTTTTTGGCTTGTGGATAGCCTTGCCGGTGTAGGCGAGGGGACCATCAAGCACGTCTACGCCTATGCGATTAAGCTTAGAATCTGCGAGCGTTGGGCTCGCTTGAACGATATCGCAGGCGACAAGGCCGTCATCAATATTATTAATGAAAACGATCCTGCATACAGGCAGGAATGAGTGGAGGTCCATTTTCAATGGCTAGTATCGGAAAAATAACCGGCGTGAACGGAAACCTGATTCGTGTCAAGTTTGAAAGCGCCGTTTCCCAGAACGAAGTGGCTTATGCAAAGCTCATTTCGAAGAACGAAGCAGGTAAGACAGAAATCATCCCCCTTAAGAGCGAAGTGATTCGTATCCGTGGTGATTACGCTGAACTCCAGGTGTTCGAAGATACGACTGGCCTCAAGGCTGGCGACGAAGTCGAATTTACGGGTGAACTTCTTTCTGTTGAACTTGGTCCGGGTCTCCTTACTCAAGTTTTTGATGGTCTTCAGAACCCGCTGCCGAAGCTCGCTGACGAATGCGGCTTCTTCCTCCAGCGCGGTAAGTACTTGAAGGCTCTCCCGCGTGACAAGAAGTGGGCTTTTACTCCGGTCGCTAAGGCTGGCGATGTGGTTGTCGCTGGTGATACGCTCGGTACGGTTCCGGAAGGTGTTTTCTCGCACCGCATCATGGTGCCGTTCAAGCTCCTCGGCAAGTGGACTGTGGATTACATCACGACTGCCGGTGACCGCGTTGTCGAAGATGTTGTCGCAAAGCTCAAGAACGACAAGGGCGAAACCGTCGATGTGACGATGGTGCAGACCTGGCCGGTCAAGATGCCGATCAAGGCATTTGAAGAACGCCTCCGCCCGTCCAAGCCGCTTACCATGCAGCAGCGCATTATCGATACGTTCTTCCCTGTGATGCAGGGCGGTACGTTCTGTACGCCGGGCCCGTTCGGTGCCGGCAAGACCGTGCTCCAGCAGCTCATGAGCCGTTATGCCGATGTGGACATCGTGATTTTGGCCGCTTGCGGTGAACGTGCTGGTGAAGTGGTGGAAACCCTTCGCGAATTCCCGGAATTGATTGACCCGCGTACGGGCAAGTCTTTGATGGAACGTACGCTTATCATTTGTAACACGTCTTCGATGCCGGTGGCTGCTCGTGAAGCATCCGTTTATACCGGCGTGACGCTCGCTGAATACTACCGTCAGATGGGCCTCAACGTGCTCCTCCTCGCTGACTCTACTTCTCGTTGGGCTCAGGCTCTCCGTGAAATGAGTGGCCGTTTGGAAGAAATTCCGGGCGAAGAAGCATTCCCGGCTTACCTCGAATCTGTGATCGCATCTTTCTACGAACGCGGTGGCGTTGTCCGCCTCAAGGACGGTTCGACCGGCTCCGTGACGATTTGCGGTTCCGTGTCTCCGGCAGGTGGTAACTTCGAAGAACCGGTGACCCAGGCTACCTTGAAGGTGGTGGGTGCATTCCTCGGCCTTTCCCGTGAACGTTCTGACCAGCGCCGCTTCCCGGCAATCCATCCGTTGGATTCCTGGTCCAAGTACGAAGGCATTATCGATTCCAAGAAGGTCGCTCAGGCCCGTTCTATCCTCGCTAATGGCGTGGACGTGAACAACATGATGAAGGTTGTGGGCGAAGAAGGTACTTCGATCGAAGACTTCATTGTTTATCTGAAATCTGAATATCTTGATGCCGTTTATCTGCAGCAGGACGCCTATAACGAAATCGACGCCGCTTGCTCTGCAGAACGCCAGAAGTACGTGTTCGACAAGATTTACACCATCCTCATGACGCCGATGACGTTTACCGAAAAGGATGTCGCCCGTACGTTCTTCCTCAAGCTCACGCAGGCTACCAAGGACTGGAACCGCGTGGCGTTTGACTCTCAGGAATTCAAGGATCTCGAATCCAGTATTTTTGCTTCCGTAAAGGAGGTTTCTGCTAATGCATAATGTTGCTTACCATCGTATTGAACGCATTGCCGGTTCTGTGATTACTTTGAGAGCCGAAGGCGTTGCAAACCAGGAACTGGCTCAGGTGACGAGCTCTTTCGGTACTTCTCTTGCCCGTGTGATCCGCATTGACGGTGACCTCGTGGACTTGCAGGTCTTTGCAGGTGCTCGTGGTATTTCTACGGACTCCGAAGTGCGATTCCTCGGTGAACCGATGAAGGTCCCGTACAGCGATGCTTTGCTTGGCCGCGTGTTTAACGGTGCTGGCAAGCCGCGTGATAACGGCCCGGAAGTCGATGGCGAACGCATCACGATTGGCGGCCCTTCTGTGAACCCTGCTAAGCGTATCATTCCGAAGACGATGGTGCGTACGGGTATCCCGATGATTGACGTGTTCAACACGCTCGTCGTTTCGCAGAAGCTCCCGATTTTCTCGATTGCAGGTGAACCCTACAACGAACTTTTGGCACGTATCGCCTTGCAGGCTGAAGTCGATGTGATTATCCTCGGCGGCATGGGCCTCAAGCACGATGACTACCTCTATCTCAAGGATTACCTCGAAAAGAACGGTGCTCTTTCCCGTACGGTGATGTTCATGCATACCGCATCTGACCCGATTGTGGAATGCTTGCTCGTTCCGGATGCATCCCTCGCTGTTGCTGAAAAGTTTGCAACCGAAGGCAAGAACGTGCTCGTGCTCCTCACGGACATGACGAACTTTGCCGACGCCATGAAGGAAATTGCTATTACGATGGAACAGATTCCGTCTAACCGTGGTTATCCTGGCGACCTTTACTCTCAGCTCGCAAGCCGCTACGAAAAGGCTGTGGACTTCAGCGACGCTGGTTCTATCACAATTTTGGCTGTGACCACCATGCCGGGCGACGACGTGACGCACCCGGTTCCGGACAACACGGGTTACATTACCGAAGGTCAGTTCTACTTGCGCAAGGGCCGTATCGAACCGTTCGGTTCTTTGAGCCGCCTTAAGCAGCAGGTGAACGGCAAGACCCGTAGCGACCACCGTACCATCATGAACACCATGATTCAGCTGTACGCAAGCTACAAGGAAACCTTGGAAAAGCAATCCATGGGCTTCAACATGAGCAACTGGGACCAGAAGCTGTTGAAGTACGGCGTACGCTTCGAAAAGGAAATGATGGACCTTTCTGTGAACATCCCTCTTGAAAAGGCTTTGGATCTCGGATGGGAAATCCTCGCCGATTGCTTCACTCCTGAAGAAACCGGTATCCCCACCAAGATGATCAATCAGTACTGGCCGAAGAAGTGGTAATATGGCTAAGGTCAAGTTAACTAAAAACGCCCTCAAGGCGGAACGTGACGCACTGAAGCGCTTCCAGCGCTATCTGCCGACGTTGCTTCTGAAAAAGCAGCAGCTGCAGATGGAAATGCGTACGCTCCAGGAGAAGGTGATGGCGAAACGCGAAGAAGAGGATAAGCTCCGCAAGAGTATGGCTTCGTGGATTTCGCTTTTTGCCGACCCCATTGAGTGGAAAAACTATCTCTCGGTGAAGAGTGTCGAACAGGGCGAGGGTAACATTGCCGGCGTGAAGATTCCGACGTTTAGCGGTGTGGAATTCAACGTGAACATTCCGGACTTCTTTACGACTCCGGTGTGGCTCGACGATGGTATCCGCAGCTTGCAAGGTTTGATTTCTTTGCGCTTGGAACGCCGCGTGCTCGAAAAGCAGTACGAACTCCTTTCGAAGGAACTGCGTACCACGAGCCAGCGTGTGAACCTGTTCGAAAAGGTGAAAATTCCCGAGTCTAAGGATAACATCCGCAAAATCAATATCTTCTTGGGTGACCAGCAGACAAGCGGTGTGGCCCGTAGTAAGCTTGCCAAGGGCAAGGCTACGGCTAAGGCGCTTGCACTTGACGCCCAGAGTAAGGAGGTTGCCGCATGATTACTCCTATGAAGAAGGTGACCATTCTTACGCTTGCAAGCCATAAGGAAGAAACCCTTAAGGCTCTGCGCGAAATGGAAATTATCCATTTGACTCCGCTCCAGAATGCCGTTGGTGCATCTGTGAACGGTGCAAAGGGGGCTGTGGCCCGCGTGCAGAAGGCTATGGAAGTCGTTCCGGATAAGCTTCGCAAGGGTGTGACGCCAGCAGCGAAAGGTGCTAGCGGTGTAACGCTCGTCGAAGAAATCCAGACGCTCATTTCGGACAAGAAAAATGCCGAAATCCAGCTGGAGCAAGCCAAGGAAGAACTTGAAAAGCTCCACGCTTTTGGAAATCTCGATCCGCGTACGGTCAAGGAACTTGCCGCAAAGGGTATCTTTGTTCGCCTTTATCTCGTCGATCTTTCCAAGGATCCTTTTGAAGTCGAAGGCGATAACGCTTACAAGCATGTCTTTGGCAAGGATGAAAATGGCACGTACATTGCCGTGTTCACAAAGGGCGATGCTCCTGCATCTGTGAAGGGTGCGTTTACGGAACTCGCCATGCCTCTCAAGTCGCTCGAAGAATATCGAATGATCGAAGAGGAATCGAACACGACGATTTCTGCTGTGGACGAACGCTTTGCCCAGCTTGCTTCCGTGAAGGACGATCTCGAAGACCGCCTCTTGGAAGTGACGGACCGTTACAATCTCGTGGAAGCTTCTGCAAGCATGCTCCAGAACAAGGGCCTTGCAGCCCTCCAGGGATTCTGCCCGGAACCGCGCGTTGCTGAAATCAGTGCGGCTGCGAAGGCAAACGGCTGGGGCATCCGCGTTGAAGATCCGACGGACGAAGATAACATCCCGACGCTTCTCGGCTACAACAAGCTTTCACGCCCGATGCAGTGCCTCTATGACATCATTGGCATTTCGCCGGGCTACAACGAAGTTGACGTGAGCTCTGTGTTCCTCTGCTTCTTTAGCCTTTTCTTTGCGATGATTGTGGGCGATATGGCTTATGGCCTGTTGTTCCTCGGTCTTGCGATGTTTGCTCGCTCGAAAATGCCGAAGGCAAGTAGTGCCGGATTCCACTTTGTGTATTTGATGAGCTGGGCGACTATCATCTGGGGCGCCATCAATGCAAACTTCCTTGGCCTTACGCCGGAACTTGCAGGGTGGAGCTACTACCTTGATATCGCTAACTACAACTTTATCCCGGAAGGCGTGCGCAACGTGCTCTACTGGATTCGCAGCTCTGCTCCGACGGATCCGACGCGCTTCGAAGCATACAAGCAGTTCTGCGAGACGTTTACGTTCTTGCCCGCTAGCTTTGTGCCGAAGGCTGCTGGAGCATCCCAGATGCAGCATATCCAGCTGTTCTGCTTCTGCATTGCCGTTGTGCATCTGAGCATTGCTCATGCGTGGAATGTCGTTGTGCGCCTCAAGCGCAAGTCTTCGACGTTCATGGCGCAGGTGGGCTGGCTCATGGGCGCTTGGGTCATGTTCTTCCTCGCATGCAACATGGTGCTTGGAATCGACATGCCGAAGTTCGTCATCCCGATGTTCATCGTGGAAGTCGTGCTTCTCGTGCTCTTTACGGTGCCGCCTAGCCGCCTCAAACAGGACTTCATCAGCATCCCGATGCTCGTGCTCGACATCGTGAACAGCTTCACCGACGTTATCAGCTATATCCGTCTCTTTGCAGTGGGGATGTCTGGTGCCGCAATCGCCGAAGCGTTCAATGGAATGCTCTCGCCGCTGTTTGGCTCTGCCGTGGGTGTTGCCGGTGCAGCTCTAGTTCTTTTGGGCGTTCATGGTCTGAACATTGCACTTGCCGTGATGGGCGTTGCAGTGCATGCCGTACGTCTTAACACACTCGAATTTTCAAATGGACTTGGTCTTGAATGGAGCGGATTTGCATTCAGCCCCTTCGCCAAGCAAAAAAATTAAACCAAGGGTTAAATCCCGCTACTTAATGAGGATAATATAATGGAACCGAATACAATGGTGACTCTCGCTAAAATGGGTGCTGCAGCTGCGCTTGGCATTGCGGCTATGGGCTCTGCCCTTGGTTGCGGAACGGCCGGTATGTCTGCTATCACGATGTGGAAGAAGGCTTACGCTCAGGGTAAGTCCGCTCTCTTCACGCTTCTCGTGTTCGTCGGTGCTCCGATTTCCCAGACGATTTACGGCATGTTGCTCATGAACTTCATCTTGAGCAAGGCTGCTGAACAGGGCTTTACGAACTGGGGCGGCTGCCTCGGTGCTGGTATCTTCGGTGGCCTCGGCATGATGGCTTCTGCTTGGTATCAGGGCAAGTCTGCTGCAGTGGCTTGCGATGCTCTCGGTGAAACCGGCAAGGGCATGGTGAACTACTTGATGGTTCTCGGTATCGTCGAAACCGTCGCTTTGTTCGTGCTCGTGTTCTCCATGATGGTGCTTTAATCGAAAGAGGTCGCACTTATGGATCAATCACAACTTTTAACGCTCGCAAAGCTCGGTGCGGTGGCGGCCTTGGGCCTTGCCGCGGTGGGCTCTGCGCTGGGCTGCGGGACTGCCGGCATGGCGGCCATCGGTGCCTGGAAGAAGGCGTATCTCAAGGGTAAGAACGCGCTCTTTACGCTGCTCATCTTCGTGGGTGCGCCGATTGCGCAGACGATTTACGGCATGCTCCTGATGATGTACATCTTGAACAAGTCGCAGGCTGCTCCGGGCAACTGGGCTGCTTACCTTGGCGTAGGCATCTTCGGTGGCATCGGCATGATGGCTAGCGCCTGGTACGTGGGTAAGTCCGCTGCTGACGCTTGCAACGCTCTTGGCGAAACGGGCAAGGGCCTCGTGAACTATCTCATGGTGCTCGGTGTTGGCGAAACTGTCGCACTGTTTGTTATGGTGTTCTCGATGATGTTGGTGAGCTAGACGAAAGAACGCTCCGCTACAGACGACAAATGCGTAAGGCGAGCGCCGCGGTCAAGTTTGCTTGAACATGGCCGAGCCGAGCATTTGGAACTTGTACAAAGACGAAAGAAGACTGCTTAACGGCAGTCTTTTTTGTTGCTCAAAAGTCGCATATAATACATTTGTTGTGAAAAAGTGGAATTTGCTTTTGAAAAACGCTGAAAAACTCTTGAAACGAGCTTTTCCAAGATTGTGATTTTTTCGTGGTTTGTTTATATTAGATGTGTATGGGGCAACATTTTTAGGGAATTTGATATGATGTACAATCACTGGAAAAAGCTTTTGCTGGCGTTGACAACGTTCTTCTGGAATGCTTGCGATAATAGTTCTACATCTCCGACGGTTGATGGCTCGGATTCCAGTTCAAGTGCAACTTCAAATAGCAATAGTTCCAGTTCGTCGGCTGAAATTGCAAGCTCCAGTTCTGAGGTAAATTCTTCAAGTTCTGAAGCTCAATCGTCTAGCTCAAATCCTGTTGTCCAAAGTTCTAGCAGCATGGATGTTGTTCCTCAGCCATTGTATGGTGTTTTTATGGGGGATGTCTGCACCAGAATCGAGGGCGATTCGAAACTTACTTGCTCTGATGGCGTGACCTGTGTTGAATCTATCGTTGATGAAGAACAAGTTTCTATACGTAATCGTCCTGAGGTTACTGCCAAATACGGCGTTGTTATTGTGAGAGATAAGACTTATACATGTGATGATGGCAAGGTCTATAACGAAGCGGATTTTTTGGCTCATTATAATGTTTTTACCGAAGTGAAACCTGATGAAAAAATTCCTTGTGAAAGAGTGGATGATAATTCATTTGAGTGCGAGGATGGTCAGTCCTTTGTTATAAGTACTGATGATAATGGAAATACCGTATATAGCAATGGACAAGCTAATCTGAGTGAAGATGAATTTTTTGATAAGTACATGCTTTTGGAACGAGCGATAGCTCTTTATGGTCCTCCTTGCGTGTTCAATAATTCTTGCGGCGAGGAAAAGTAATTTTGAGCGATGAACTCTGAATTGCTGGTTTCTAGAATTCATGCATCTGGGTCTTAAGAAAACCTTAGCGCTTGAGGCGCACCGTCTTTACCGCCATAGTGAAATAAAATCCCACAAGCTCACATACTTGTTTTGGGAATGTACTTTGCGTTGTAATCTGCACTGCTTGCATTGCGGTAGTGATTGCTTGGTGGAGGCGATTCCAGACATGCCGCGTGAAGATTTTTTGCGTGTTTTGGATGGGCTTGCTCCGCACATTGATCCGAATGATTTTGCGGTGGTGATTACGGGTGGCGAGCCGTTGATGCGCCCTGATCTTGAGGAATGCGGTAAGGAAATTAAGAAGCGCGGATATGCATGGGGCATGGTGACAAATGCGCTCGCTTTGACGCCTGATCGGTTCGCTCGGCTTATGAACGCTGGGCTCAAATCGCTTACGATTAGCTTGGATGGGCTTGAAGAGAATCACAATCATTTTCGTGGAAATCCACATAGCTTTGAACGTGCTGTGCGAGCCATCAACATGGCTGCGCATACGGATGGCTTGATGTTTGACGTGATGACTTGCGTGAATCGCAAGAATCTCAAGGAATTGCCTCAGATTTTTAATTTGCTTGTAAATTTTGGCGTGAAGCGTTGGCGCGTTTCGAACGTGTTCCCGAAAGGTCGCGCGAAAGATAATCCGCTATTTCAACTTTCGAATGAGAAATTTCGACAGGTCTTTGAATTTATTCGTGAAGCGAAAACAAAGAAAATCATCAACGTGAATTACGATTGCGAAGGATTCCTCGGAAGTTATGAAAAGGTGGTTCGAGATAATCCGTTTTTTTGCTGGGCGGGCGTGAATATTTCGTCTGTGCTTTGTGACGGAAGCATTTCGGCGTGTCCGAGCTTGCGTGGCGATTACATTCAAGGGAATATTTATAGAGATGACCTTTGGGATGTATGGCAGAACCGTTATCAGGTCATGCGTGACCGCGAATGGGCTAAAACGGGCGATTGCAAGGAATGTGAATATTGGCGCTATTGTGAAGGCTCTAGTCTGCATTTGCGTGATGAACGGACAAAAGAACTCGCCTATTGCCATGTGAAACGGCTTGAAGCGGCTGGCGTTTAAAGGTGGTTTTACTACCTTTAAATCCATGGTTACGTTAGCTCTTTCTCATTTTGAAAAAAGTTTCCCGGCAGCGCTTCGTGGTAAGCGTCTGGGTGCGGTTCTCCATCCGGCTTCGGTCTGTGCCGATTTGAGTTATACGCTTGACTTGCTCAAGGATTTGGACGGCAAGCTCTTTAAGCTTTCGGCTTTGTTTGGTCCGCAGCACGGCATCAAGGGGCATACGCAAGACAACATGATTGAATGGGAAGGCTACGAAGACCCGGAATTGCATATTCCGGTTTACAGCCTTTACGGTGAACATCGTGAACCGACTGCGGAAATGCTTTCGCATGTGGATGCAATGCTTGTCGATTTGCAGGATGTGGGCGCCCGTTACTATACGTTCATCTGGACGCTGTTCCTCTGCATGAAGGCTTGCGAAAAGGCGGGAATCCCGGTGGTCGTGGTGGATCGTCCGAATCCGATCAACTGCGTGGACGAGGAAGGTCCGGTGCTTGACCTCAATTACACAAGCTTTGTGGGCTTGCATAGCATCCGCACGAGGCACGCAAAGACGATTGGCGAACTTGCCGAACAGTTCAAGGCAGAACGATTCCCGAAATGCGAACTTTATGTGATGCACATGGACGGCTATGATAAGCGCATGTGGTTTGACGAAACGGGACTCCCGTGGATTTTGCCGAGCCCGAACATGCCGACGCTTGATACTGCAATTGTGTATCCGGGTATGTGTTTGTTTGAGGCGACCAACGTGAGCGAAGGCCGTGGCACAACGCGTCCGTTCGAAATTTTCGGTGCGCCGTTTATCGATGCGGTCAAACTTTGCAAGTACATGAACGGGCTCAAGCTCCCGGGCGTGTATTTCCGCGAAAACTATTTCCAGCCCACGTTCCACAAGGGCGCGGGGCAGATCTGTGGCGGTGCGCAGATTCATGTGACCGACCGTAACAAGTTCCGCAGTTTTGAAATGGCGGTGAAGTTGTTGCAGTATATTTTCAACGAGTACCCGAAGGATTTTGCGTGGAAGCAGCCTCCGTACGAGTACGAATTCCACAAGCTGCCGATTGATATTTTGCTTGGCAATGGGACGTTCCGCAAGGAATTTATCGAGTCGAGTATTTAATGGTTGTTGGAACTGTCGCAAAAATGCTAAAATGCGCCGAGCCTTGTTTGTTCTATGAAGTTTAGACTTTCGACAGAAACATTGAATCGCCTGAAGCGCTTCCGCAAGAACAAGCGCGCCTTTTGGTCGCTTGTAATTTTGGTGGTGGCGTACTTGCTTTCTCTCACGAGTCCGTGGACGGTGAACGATGAACCGTTCTATTTGCGTTATAACGGCAAGAGCTATTTCCCGGCGTTTGCGCGTTACAGCGAAGCGGACTTTGGCGGCGAATACAAGACGGAACAGGATTACGCAAAGCTTTTTGCAGATGTCGAAGAATGTAAGCAGGATGAGGAAGACGGATTCCCGCGTGCTGGTGGCTGTCCCGAGATGTGGACGATCATGCCGCCAGTGCCGCACGATCCGCTGAAGGCGGATCTGAGCGAGGAGGGAACCCCTCCATTTGCGCCGAGCGCAAAGCACTGGCTCGGGACCGATAGCAATGGGCGAGACGTTCTTTCACGTTTGATTCACGGGTTCCGCATTTGCATCAGCTTTAGTTTGCTCTTGACTGTGC
>JAEEGJ010004652.1_pt1 | contig 45668 bp, 36 predicted proteins | sample 8958761 | NCBI WGS metagenome assembly JAEEGJ01 (sample SAMN16246546, study PRJNA631951) | gut metagenome | biome: gut microbiome; feature: rumen; material: RS-attached | host: Bos | place: Iran: Karaj | collected 2018-10
AGTCCTGCAGGAAGATGTATACGACGAGGAACACGAGCAACAGGGTAATGAAGAGGGTCTTCACCACCTCCTCAATCGAGGCATAGAGGAACTCGGTAACGTCGTAGTTGACACGGTAGATCATTCCCGGTGGGAAACTCTTCGACTGTTCTTCCAGTGTGGCTTTCACCGCCTTGGCGATCTCGTTGGCATTAGAACCGGCAATCTGCTGCACCATACCCATGACAGAAGGCTGATTGTTGTTCTTCATCGAAACGGAATACTGCAATCCGCCCAGTTCCACATTTGCCACATCCTTAAGATGGAGTGTCTGTCCGTTGGCGTCGCTTCTGATGATGATGTCGCCAAACTCCTCTGGTGTTTTGAGTCTTCCGGTATATCTCATGAGATACTGGTAGGCCACTTTGCTTTGCTCACCAAGCGAGCCCGGTGCGGCCTCGATGTTTTGCTCTGCCAATGCCTGTGTGACATCCGATGGCATGAGGCTGTATTGCTTCATGAGTTCCGGTTTGAGCCACACGCGCATGGAGTAGTTTTTCATACCCGGGCTCTGCACGTCACCCACACCGGTAATACGCTTGATGGCCGGCATGATATTGATGTTGGCATAGTTGGTGAGGAACTCGTCATCATATCTTCCATCCTCTGAAGTGATGGTATACATGATCACCTGCGAGGTCTGTCTTTTCATCACGGTGACACCCACCCTTGTGACCTCAGCCGGCAAGAGCGCCTGTGCCTGACTGACACGGTTTTGCACGTTGACGGCACACATATCTGGGTTGGTACCCTGTTTGAAGTAGATCGAAATGGAAGCCGATCCCATATTGGTGGCCGAGGAGGTCATATAGGTCATGTTCTCCACACCGTTGATACTCTCCTCGAGTGGTGCGAGGACGGAGTTTTTCACGGTCTCTGCATCAGCACCCATATAGGTGGTGTAGACGACCACGGTAGGCGGTGCGATATCTGGATACTGCTCGATAGGCAGTGTCAGCAGTCCGATGAATCCCAGGATAACGATGAGGACAGAGATCACCGTTGAGAGCACCGGTCGCTTGATAAAATTAGAAAACGTCATAATCTATCTGTCTGATAAAACAACATGATATGTTTACGCTTACATGCCGAGAGCACTCTTCAGTTTCTTGGCATCGTTCTGGTTCTCACCCAGTTTTTCTGCGTCCTTGATTTTCTTCTCATACTGTTGGATGGTGATGGGCACGATCTCCATACCGTCGGTCAACTTGGTGATACCATTGGTCACATACTTGTCGCCCACCTTCAGACCGTCGGTCACGATGTAACTGTTGCCGTCGTTCTGCGGATCAACCTGAATCTCGGTATATTTCACCTTGTTATCCTTACCCAGGACATACACGAACTTCTTATTCTGTACCTCAGAGACACATGCCTGCGAAATCACGATGGCGTCGCTGTTGCTCTTCGGGATGATGATCGAGCCAGAGCCACCGCTCTTCAGGATCTTCTCAGGATTGGGGAAGAGGGCGATCACCTGGATTGAACCCGTGGCAGGGTCGATCACACCACTCATCTTCGTCACCTTACCCTCGTGGGCGTAGATGGTTCCGTCGGCCAGCTGCAACTGCACGTTAGGCATAGCCCCCATGGCAGCCTTCTGACCACCCTCGACCTGGCTCATGGCCAGCGCGTCCTTCTCGGTCAGCGAGAAATAGACCTCCATCGACGAGTTATTCGACACTGTCGTCAGCACCGAGGCGGTATTCACCAGTGCACCCTTCTTGAAAGGCAGTGTACCTACCACACCGGCAGCGGGACTCTTCACATAGCAGAAGCTCAACATCTCCTTGGCCGAAGCCAGACCGGCCTGAGCCAGAGAAAGCGAAGCCTTCGCACTCTCGTAGCTGTTGGCAGCCGACTGGAGCTCGAAGTCACCGATGACCTTGTTCTCAAACAGTTTCTTGGCATTCTCATACGACAACTGGGCTGTGTTACAGGCGGCCTGGGCCGTATTCACCGAGGCCTGCGACTGACGCACCTGAGCCTGATAGGTCGCATTGTCGAGCACGAAAAGCACCTGTCCGGCACCCACCGTCTGACCTTCCTTCACATTGATCTGAGTAATGAATCCCTGTACCTTCGGACAGATCTGTACGTCCTGCACACCTTTGATCGTAGCAGGATACGTGGTCTGCATCTGGGTACTCGACGTACCGACAGTCACCACTGGATACTCGTTGTCGCCGAATGTCGGACGACCACCGCCACCACCGCACGATGCCATCAGCACCGCACCAGCAGCAAACATTAAAATCTTCTTTTTCATATAAAACCTATTGTTGTAATTTACTTTTCGAACGGTTATCAAGGTGCAAAGTTACGAAAATATATCTAAAAGATATATCTCCCTTTTGCTATTTAATGCTATTTTAACAAAGTTTTGAAATTACAAAAAAAGCCGGAAGCAACAAGACTTCCGGCTAATTTTTTACTTCGGCTGCAGGTCGGCATACTCGCGGATGACGTCCAGGATGCAGGGACAATCCTTATCGGGGTTGAGGTCGTGATGTCCCACGATCATGGCGCGGGGGTAAGACCGGCGTAACTGCTGCAACAGCCATCTGAGCGCCTTCTTCTGCGCCTCGGTGCGCGTGTCGGCGGGTTGACCGCGGATGTCCAGCCCACCCTCGTAGCAGACGCCTATCGAATGGGCGTTGTGGTTCAGGCAGTGGGCACCGACCATCCATTCCGGACGGCCTGATTCGATCTCTCCGTCACGACGGACCACGTAGTGATAACCTATGCCGAGTTTCCAGTGGTTATCCTTCCTGTGCCAAGTGTCTATCTGAGCGGCCGAACTCGTCTGGTCGGGCCTCACCGCTGAACAATGAACAATAATCAAAGTGATGGTTCTCATAACGCTTCAACGTTTTATCCCATCGCGCAACTGACGGTTCCCAGTGCAGTCACAAATGCCGTGAGCGCGGCTACTACCATCTTCACCGCAATCTCCACAAATCGATTCTTCTTCATAGCAGACAAATCATAATTATTTAAGTTTCGCATTCGCTCAACTTCTTTGTAGATAGAAGGAGATAGATGTAGATAGAAGGAGATAGATGACAATAGTTTTGCTGCATAACAGTTGCAGACAGAGTATCGTCCTTTATCTTCGTCGCTGAAAAGCGGCATATCTTCATTTATCTTCCTTTATCTTCTTAACATACGAAACTTGAATTATAAATTCTTAATTAGAATCTAATTCTGGTCTCCCTCCTCGCCATCGCTTCCTGAGTTGATCACCAGCGTCGAGGCCTGTGCGGGCATCTGGAACGTACCTACGTACTCACCGTCGTTCTCAGTCAGGCTGACATTCGAACCGTTCAGCGTAGCGGTCGGGATCTGTCCCTCAGCAGGCGTTACTGCAATGTAGACGTTTGCACCACTCTCGAGGCTGTCACCGCTATTGATGGTCTCCTCGCTGTCGTTCTTCACGGTTGAGGTACCGCTACCACTCTTGGTGATGGTCAGTGCAAAGCTGGTCCCCTGGTTCTGGCTGTTGCCACCCTCGTTACCACTCTGCGAACCGCCCTGATTCTGGCTGTCGCCCTGACTGCCGGAACTTGATCCGCTGCCGCTCTCGCCACCGTTAGTGGGGTTGGTCGGACGACTCTCGGCCTTCTCACGCTTCAAGTCCTCAGCCCACATGAAGGTAGCTTTCGCCAGTACGTCCTTGGAGTTCAGACCGGCCTCGTCGCCCTGATCAGGCAGGAAGCGGATGTGCAGTCCCTTGAACGAACTCTTGGGGTTGAACTTGTCGATGCTCACGGCACCGCCCTTCTTGTTCTCGGCCATCAGGTAGAAAGTGCCCAGACCTTCCAACTTGATCTTCTTCGACTCCAGCAGCATCTCCACGATGCAAGCCTCGGCCTTTGTCAGCACGCCCTCAACCACATCCTGGGTGTAGACCGAACCGTGATCGGCGATGTGACGAGCCAGCTTACGGGTGTTCAGAGTCTCGGTGTGAACGATACGACCGAAGTACTTGCCGTAGGCCGCGTTGTTCTCGTTCTTGTTCTGATAAACGTCATAAATGATTTTTGACATAACTTAAATGATTTTGAAAGTCTGATTTAAGCCTTGTCCTTGAGTCGTTTTCCTTAGTCGAAATAGTTGCTTTATCGGTTTTGCAACTTTGTTGCAAAGGTACAAATATTTTTTGAAACTACCAAACTTTTTCGCGATTATTTTTCAAAAAATCGAAAATTTCTTTGTCTTTGGAATATTTTTAACAGAAGCGACCAGAAATTATCCTTAAAACGCCTGTATAGGCGTATTTCTGACCCCTGCGCAGCGAGCTGTAATATCTCAGGGAGAGAGCCGCAACATCTCTCCATTTTATCAGTAAGCAGGCTTCTGCTGCGCTCGTCATTCTCTCTATCTTATTTCTGGTACTCGTTTATGGTACATTATCCCCCATTTTGTACCGCAACTATTCAAGTATTCATCTATTCAAGTAGGACAAGAAGATTTTAGCCTTTCCATCAGACGAAATGCTTTAATATTATATATATTATAATATATATAATATTAATATGATTATAATTTCTTATTTGTACCCATAACACCTTCAAACTCATTCGAGCTTTTCCTCGCCACGGCATAGCTCGAGTAAACTCGGCTCTGCTCATGGTTTTCGGAAAACCTTCTTGTCCTAGTTGAATACTTGAATAAATGAATGTTTCGAGCGGGAGAAACATCGACGAAGTCAATACTTTCTATTTCCAAACACCGAGGTGCTTCCAGTTGTCAGGGAATCCCATATCTTTCAAAGACAGCAACGGACCACCTTGGGAAATAAGAGCCTGAAGGTTTGCAAGGAAATCATTGTCAGGACTTACGATATCGAGGATATACTTGATGCAGCGTTCTTCAGGTAGGCATCGTCCTTAAATAGCGATTCGTTCATATACCAATGGCTGTCGTTTGTTGCCTCGCAATAGCGCTGGGTTATCTTTGCACGCAGGGCCACTTCCACCTTCTCTAATGCATTGAATACCAAGAAGCGTAACCGGCGGTCAAAGCAATAAAGGTCGATGATGTCCTTGAAGTTGATGTCCTTCCTCAAAAACTCGTGGTGTTTCTCTGGGTCCGAATTGTCCTGGAAGGGATAGGTGTAAGCCCGCAGACGATAATAGCTGATCATAACATTAGGTTTAAAAACTCGAAGACCTCCCCGGGTGCGCTGTTCCTGTGGGAAGCGTGGGAGGTCATATTGAGTGCAAAGATAAACATTATTTCTGAAAGTTCCAAGAAAAACGCCAAGATTTTATTAGTTTTTCTCTAAACCCGCTCCTTTTTGAGCCTTTTTTCAAAGAAAAACAGGAAAAGTCAACTCATTATCGAAATCTATTTGTATCTTTGCAGTGTTAAAGGCAACAATCATGATTGACGACGTATATTCATTATCCGAGGAAGACATCAAGTTGCGATACATCACTCCGGCAATTACAAAGCAGGGATGGTCAGTAACTGATATCTCCATGGAAGCCAAGGTGAAACTTACCGATGGTAAGATCAACCTGAGGGGCAACCTCGTGGCTCGTGGTAAAGCGAAGTATGCTGATTATCTGCTCTACTATAACCGCGCCACACCCATCGCCATTGTCGAAGCTAAGGATGCCAACCACTCCGTCAGTCATGGCATGCAGCAGGCCAAAGAGTATGCTGTCATGATGGACATACCTTTCGCTTTCAGTTCCAACGGATTCGGATTCCAGGAATACGACTTCCTGACAGGAAAGGAGCGCACCATCTCGATGGATGAATTCCCTACGAAGGACGAACTCTATACCCGTTTTCTCCATGAAAGCAATAAGGGACAGGGCATTTCCGACGACGAACTGAAAGTCATCAACCAGCCTTATTGCACAGGTCAGGACATCTTCCCACCACGCTATTACCAGCGCAATGCCGTGAACCGCACTGTCAATGCCGTGGCCCGTGGCGACAAACGGATGCTGTTGGTGATGGCAACGGGTACGGGCAAGACCTATACGGCCTTCCAGATTGTCTATCGTCTCCTGAAGACGGAAATGGTCAAGAAGGTGCTCTATCTGGCGGACAGGAATATTCTGGTAGACCAGTCTATCGAGCAGGACTTCAAACCACTCACCAATACCATCCATAAGGTGAACTATCAGCAGGACAAGGAGCATCCGGACACCGCCCACGAGGTATATTTCGCCCTTTATCAGCAACTGATAGGTCAGGAGGGAAACAAGAATTACGAGGAACTTTTCAAGCCCGAGTTTTTCGACATGGTGATTGTCGATGAGTGTCATCGGGGCAGTGCCAAGGATGACAGCAACTGGCGCGAGATACTGACCTACTTCAAAGACGCCATCCAACTGGGTATGACAGCCACCCCTAAGGAAACCCGCTATCAGTCGAATATCACCTATTTCGGTGAGCCTCTCTATTCTTATAGTCTTAAGGAAGGTATCGACGACGGATTCCTGGCTCCCTTCAAGGTGATCAATATCACCACGAACATCGGTGACGAATGGCGACCCACCAAGGGCCAGTGCGACATCAACGGTAATGTCATCGAAGACCGCATCTACAACAATACAGATTACGATTACAACATCGTCATCGAAGACCGCATCCGCGAGGTGGCCCACGAAATCAGCAGTTATCTCAGTGTCACAGACCCTATGGCAAAGACCATCGTGTTCTGTGCTGATGAGGACCATGCTGAGCGTATGCGCGTGGCCTTGGTGAATGAGAACTCGGAGATGTGCAGGAAATATCCCGATTATGTGGTTCGCATTACGGGTAGTGATGCCTATGGCCAGTCGAAACTCGACTACTTCATATCCATCGCCTCAAAGACACCTGTCATTGCCACTACCAGCAAACTGCTGTCAACAGGCGTGGATTGCAAGATGGTAAAACTAATCGCCTTGGATCAGCGCATCAACTCGATGACAGAATTCAAGCAGATCGTTGGTCGCGGTACCCGTATCCGTGAGAATGAAGGCAAGACACACTTTACCATCATGGACTTCCGCAACATCACCCGTCTCTTTGCCGATCCCGATTGGGATGGCCCGTTAGAGGTGGATAAGGGCTATTTGCCAGACAGGGCGAAACCCTATACTCCCCCTAAGGACCAGCCTGCTCCTCCGACGGCACATGAAGATAAACCTATCATCGACAGAGACGGATGTGAGGTCAAGATCATCAATAAGGTCGTATCGGTATATGACTCTAACGGCAAGTTATTACGCACGGAGAGCATCACCGACTATACGAAGAAGAATATCAACAATGCCTTCGCCACGATCGACGATTTCATCCTGCAATGGAATGCCGCAGAACGCAAGGGCGAGATATCGGATATGATGCGTGAGAATGGCATCGACCTGCAAAAACTGAAAGATGATCAGGGCATGGCTGATGTCGATGATTTCGACTTTATCTGTCACATCGCCTATGGCAAGAAGGCTTTGACCCGCAGGGAGCGTGCTGAGAACGTGAAGAAGCGTGACATCTTCCACAAGTACGGGCCCGAAGCCCAGAAGGTGTTGGAGGCTCTGCTTGATAAGTATATGAACGAAGGCATCAGTCAGATAGAGAACCGCAAGGTGCTCACCCTCGACCCCTTCCGCCAGATGGGATCACCATCGAGCATTGCCAAGTTGTTTGGCGGCAACCAACAGTACTTCGATGCTGTTCACGAATTGGAACAAGAGATCTACCAAGTTGGCTAATATTCAATGTTCAATGTTCAATATTCAATATAACACATGGCTTTAACGAACTTTGTAAAGAACATCCGTAACATTATGCGCAACGATGCAGGTATCAATGGCGATGCCCAGCGCATAGAACAGATAGCATGGATGCTCTTTCTGAAAGTATATGACGAAAAGGAAAACGACTGGGAATTCAACGAAGACAACTACGTTTCCTTTATCCCCGAGAACTGCCGTTGGCGCAATTGGGCCAAGGATGATGGCACTGGCGAGGCGATGACAGCCGATAAGTTGCTCGACTTTGTCAACAATACGCTTTTTCCCACCTTGAAGGAACTGGAGGTAACGCCTGATACCCCTATGCGCAGTGCCATCGTGCGTGCCACCTTCCAGGATGCCAACCAGTATATGAAGGATGGCGTATTGCTGCGTCAGGTCATCAACGTGATTGATGGCCTCGACCTGAGCAGTTATGAGGAGAGTCATGCCTTTGGCGAGATCTACGAAACCATCCTGAAGGAGATGCAAAGTGCAGGCTCAGCAGGTGAATTCTATACCCCACGTGCCTTGACTGATTTCATGGCAGAGATTATCAATCCTCAGGTAGGCGAGAAGGTGGCCGACTTTGCCTGCGGTACAGGTGGATTCCTCACTTCATGGCTCAAAGCTCTCGACAAGAAAGTCTCAACTGCCGAAGATCGTGAGCAGTATGCCAGTTCCATCTATGGCATCGAGAAGAAGCAGTTCCCTTATATGCTTTGCGTCACCAACATGCTGCTGCATGATATCGATTCGCCTAAGGTCTATCACGGTAACTCCTTGACTAAAGACGTTTTGAACTATACCGATAAGGATAAGTTCAATGTCATCCTGATGAATCCCCCATACGGTGGCAACGAGAAGAACGACGTGAAGCGCCACTTCCCCAGCGACCTTGCTTCGAGCGAGACAGCCGACCTGTTTATGGTAGTCATCGAATATCGCTTGGCTAAGGATGGACGGGCAGCAGTCATTCTGCCTGATGGATTTCTGTTTGGCGCAGACAATGCCAAGTTAGCTATCAAGGAAAAACTGCTGCGTGAGTTCAATCTGCATACCATCATCCGTCTGCCAGGCAGCATCTTCTCGCCCTATACCAGCATCGCCACCAACATCCTCTTCTTCAACAACGAGAAGGCAGAGGGCGCAGCAGAAGGATTCAGCACGAAAGACACCTGGTTCTATCGCCTTGATATGCCAGAGGGCTATAAGCACTTCTCGAAGACCAAACCCATGCTCGTTGACCATTGCCAGCCGATGAAAGAGTGGTGGAACAACCGTGTGGAGATCATCGACAGCGAGACGGGTGACGAGAAATCACGCTGTTTCTCAGCCCAGCAACTGTTAGACCTTGGCTGCAACTTCGACCAATGTAAGTTCCCCAAGGAAGAGGAAGAAGTACTGCGTCCGGAAGAACTCCTGAAGCAGTATCACGAGAAGCGTACCGCCCTTGATGCCAAGATCGACCAGACACTGAATGAAATCCAGCAAATGTTGGGTATTGAAATCAAATAAGAAAGTATGAGCAAAATATCTTTCCGTTTCTATAAAGACCATGAGGTCAGGGCCATTTGGGATGAAGAGAATTCCAAGTGGTGGTTTTCGGTACAAGATGTTGTTGGAGCTATAAACGACCAATTTGACTATAAGAAGAACCGCAACTACTGGAAATATCTGAAGACAAAACTGCGTAAGGAAGGAAACGAGTTGGTTAGTGCCACTAACCAACTGAAACTGCGTGCTGCTGATGGTAAGCGATACGACACGGACGTATTGGATGCAGACGGTATCAGATTGCTTGCGAAATATACTAATAATCAACGCGCTATGGACTTCCTCGATTGGTTCACCTATAGCGACAATACTATCGACGGACAGAGCCGCAAGAAGGCTTACACCCTCTGGGAGAGCAACCTCGTGGCAGATAAGGATGTTGGTAAAGTGAAAGCCCTGCAGCAGATTCATGCCTACCTTTTTGGTGGGTTGTACGACTTTGCAGGTAAGATACGCACAAAAACCATCTCTAAGGGTAATACGCTTTTCTGTCTGGCAGAATATCTGCATGATAATTTGAAAACTATAGAGCAGATGCCTGAAACGACATTTGATGAGATTGTAGATAAGTATGTGGAGATGAATGTGGCCCATCCCTTTATGGAAGGGAATGGTCGCTCAACCCGCATCTGGCTCGACCTGATATTCAAGAAACAATTGAAAATGTGTGTCGACTGGAGCAAGATAGACAAGAAAGACTATCTTGATGCGATGATTGCGAGTCACATGGATAGTACCAGAATACGAGAACTGCTGAAACAGGCAATGACAGACAAGATTGACGATCGCGAAATCTTTATGAAGGGTATCGACTATTCATACTACTACGAGCAGGAGGACGAAGCATGAACGCACAGCAGTTAAAGAACGCCATCCTGCAAGAAGCCATCGAAGGCCGCTTGGTACCCCAAGACCCCAATGATGAGCCAGCATCCGTACTCCTCGCCCGCATCCGCCAGGAGAAAGAAAGACTGGTAAAGGAAGGCAAACTCAAAAAGAAAGACCTCGAAGTAAAACCAATCTCCGAGGACGAAATACCTTTTGAGATTCCTGATAGTTGGAAATGGGTGAGGATTAAAAATCTAATTCATGGTACTGGCGCAGGTAAGAGTCCAAATTGTGAGAAGCGACCTAAATCAGAAAATGAATGGGGCGTAATTACCACAACAGCTATTCAATATTGTGCTTTCTTGCCTAGTGAAAACAAAGTATTACCTTCAACGTTTGTTGTAAACGAATTACAGGTGGTAAAAGATAAAGATTTGTTGATAACAAGAGCAGGGCCCAAGAATCGAACGGGTATAGTATGTGTGGTGGATAAACCTTGTGACCGGTTGATTCTTTCGGATAAGACAGTAAGAATTGACTATATTAGAGGGTATTCTAATCCTTTATATCTAATGTATGCATTGAATAATCCTTCCATTCACGATGCAGTAATGTCAGCAACAGTTGGAATGGCAGAATCTCAGGTTAACATTTCTCAAAGCAGTATTCAAAATATTGTTATCCCCTTACCCCCTCTTGCCGAACAACATCGCATTGTTGCGAAGATAGAAGAACTTCTGCCAAAGGTAGAGGAATACGGCAAGGCCCAGGATGCGCTTAACAAACTGAATGCAGAACTACCAGAACGCTTAAAGAAAAGCATTCTTCAAGAAGCCATAGAGGGCCGTCTTGTTCCCCAAGATCCCAACGACGAACCCGCCTCCGTCCTCCTCGCCAAAATCCGCCAAGAAAAAGCCCAACTGGTCAGGGTCGGCAAACTCAAAAAGAAAGACCTCATCGAAACGCCAGTTGAAGAAGATGAAACTCCTTTCAGCATTCCCAATAGTTGGAAATGGATAAGATTTGGCGACCTTGTTTCTACATCAACAGGAAAAACTCCTGCAAGAGGTGACAATCGTTATTGGGGTAATAACGATTATCCTTGGGTGTCAATTTCTGATATGAAACAAGGAGAGGTTGTATATAGGACAAAGGAGTTCGTATCAACAAAAGCGGCCAATGAATGTTTTCATAATGAAATAAGTAAGAGTGGTACGTTGATTATGAGTTTTAAGTTAACTGTTGGTAGGACTTCAATACTTGGCGTTGATGCATACCATAATGAAGCAATTATATCAATAAAGCCATACGCTGACGGAGATAATTACACTCGCGACTATCTTTCATACATATTGCCTGTCGTAACCACTTGGGGTGATTCCAAAGATGCTATAAAAGGTAAAACATTGAATGCCAAAAGTATCTATAACCTTTTAATTCCACTACCGCCACAGGCCGAGCAACACCGCATCGTGGAGAAGTTGGAGCAACTCCTTGGGAAGATTGAGCAGATGAAGAAGTAAACGGATTATTGGGGGTATGGGTGATTATAGAGAAGAGTTTCAAAAACTATTGGAAACTACTTATATTCCAAGTGTTGGAAATAGAGCTAAAATTGAAAAGGAGCTTAACGCTTTCCTGAACAATACTTTTCTGCATACCCCAGAAAAACTATACCGTTACCGCAAATGTGACCAGTATTCCATAGATTCATTTAAAAAGGGAACTATATATGTATGCAATGCTGATTGCTTCTCAGATAAATACGATTCACGTGTTTATGTTGATCGGGATAAGATAGTCAATGAGTTGAAAACTGGCTTTAAAGGTGCCGTCTCTGACCTAATAAATCACGTCAAAAGCAAAAATCCTGATGTTAAACCAGAAAGTGCTTCAAAGATTTGTTATTTGATGGAGTGTGGGCTAAATGATCAGGATATTATAGACAAAATGATAAATGAGGATTACGCAGACTTTATCAAAGAGATTGAGAAGGACATGAAAAAGCGTGAATTTCGTTTTCGAGGAAATGAAAAAACAGCCCAAATTGGCTGCTTTACAGAGAGCGTACAATCGAAATTTATGTGGGATCATTATGCTGATGGCTATAAAGGATTCGCATTGGAGTATAATTTGAAAGAACTCATATATAAGAGGTTGAGTGATCCAAACTCCTTTATTTATGTGTTCCCTGTTATTTATACGGATAAGATGCCAGATGTGACAGATGATGAAGGTAATGCCTATATGAAAGAAAAGAGTCTGAAAGAAGACTGGATGAGAAGTTGGGCACCATTATATCATTCTGTACCATTGAATGCAATGCATATATTCAAACCTTATTTATATAAGGATAAAGCAGAGTATTCGCACGAACGAGAATGGCGATTAATCTACTATGATATTGATAATAGAGAGGATTACTCATTAATACCAGATTTGAATTGTCTAAAAGCCATATATTATGGACCAGATATAACTTCGGACGACAAGATCAAATTGCATGAAATAGCGAAGGCAAGAGGCATCGCAGAATATGATGTTGCCTTTGATTCGGATAGCCGAAATTATAATTTGAAGATTCTTGTGCACTAAGTGTCACATTGGGGGCAGATAATCTGTGATGGTCACAATGTATCCTGTCCCTGCTGTGACATTGACTCCAAAATATAGAAAATTTCTATCGTTATTGAGTCTTTAGAATCATTAACACAAACTTTTTCCCGTTCGTTGCTGAAATGAGCGGGATTTTTTGTAATTTTGCAACCCTTTCACACCATTAAAACTATTTAGGAGGACAAAGATATGGATTTATCGATTGAGGAATTTCAAAGGCTGGCTGACGACAAAAGTCTGCAGGCAATGAGGATTGCTGACTTGAAACGTATGCTGGCCGAAACAAAGAACGAAAATGAACAGTTGAAAAGCAAAGTGAAACAGCTGGAGATGGCCAATGCGGCGGAGCGACTTAAGAACATGCTTTTGACGAATTACATCACACTGTCGGTGGAAAAGATCAAGACTTTTGTATCGCACCTGAAGGGCTTGGATCGCTTCGCTTTCTTAAAGACGTTTCTGGAGTATGTACTGCCAGCAGAGCACTACCAGGAGCAGCTGCTGTTGGTGAACGAGGTGATGGTCATACCAGAAGAGCCGAAACAGCCGATAGGCGACACACACAACCACTACGTGACAATGACGGGTAGCTCTGCCAGCTACACCGAAAACAACAATACTCCCGACCCAACAAATCACGACAATTAAAGACTATGGCAAGAAAGATTATCATGACTGGCGATGAAGCGCAGTACATAGAACGTCGCGGGCCAAACTCTGTGGCTGACGACAGAGAGATACGCATGGAGGGAAAACATGCACGTTATGAAGAGAACGGTGGCGCACAGGTTACGCACTTCCCGCAGAACCATAATGAGGCTGTCGGCAAGCAGTGGTTTGACTTCCTGATTGCCAAGGGATTCATTGAGCGGGATTCTGAACTTGACAGCTGGCTCTATCAGATGGGATTCTCCAGCAGTCAGCCTGCCGAAGTAAAACCTATCGCATGGCTGAGAACCGTAGAGACGGCCCGACTGATGCTCACCAAGATTCACGGCAACCTGCTGGAGTCGAAGCAACTGACAGTAGTCAGAATGAATGAACTGGCATCGAAGTGCTTCACCAAACAGGGCGAACCACTCAAATTAGCAAAGCCTAAGAAGGAATTCTCTGCTGATGCTGACGAAATAGAGAATTTTCTTCCGACCATTTCCGACCTTTAGAAAAAGCCCTTTATAGACTGGTTTTTGCCTGATTTCTCCCGACCATTTCCGACCTGAAATAGTCGGGAGAAATCATGTAAATACTTGATATTCAATAAGATAATTTTTCTACCTTTGCATCGCAATCCAATCCAAAAGGGTTTGAGATTGCGGTGCTGTTTGACTTATTGGTACAACGAAGATAATACGGCAGTTTTCCCACGCATATACATTATTAAAAATAAAGAAAGGATTTAGCAATGACTACAAAAGAAAAAATGACGATGCAGGTGAACTCGGAGTTTGTCTGCAACATGATGAAGCAACGTAATGCAGGAACCGAAGACTGCATGACATCCTCTGAACTGGCACGGGAAATCGGCATCCCCGTGGCTGACATGCACGAAATTCTCATTGAGAATAAGGTGCTCTGCCGAAAACATCGGGAGTTGCGGCTCACCCTGAAATATCAGGAGCGAGGGTATGAGAAGTACCGCAGCTGCTTCCGATACAAGAAGACCGGCGAACTGATAGAAATCGTTTATCCGGTTTGGACGGAAAAAGGACAACGCATGATAAAGGACAAGGTAAACGGCAAAAACTAATTTTGTATGGAAAGAATCGTAAGAATTCTGAATCAGAGTCCATTGTCAACCAGACAGTATATGGACCGAAAGACGGGTGACCAGAAGGTGATTAACACCGTTACCCTGAAACTAACCGACGGCATCGATACCTTCTTGGGTGAGATTACGGGAGAGAGGGCAGTTAACTGCCCGAAATTCGACCCGCAGTACATCTATAAGGTACAGTGCTCAATGGTGGTCAGAGAGTGGAACTCACAGCAGACTGGCGAGGCCATGCAGGCCACGACAATCTATGTGGATAAAATCAACATGATGTAAGCTGAGTATGAGTACACTGAATTTTGCTGAGAAGTCAGTACAGGTGCTGACTCTCGAAGAACTGGAAAGAAGCTATCATGAGAATCTGCCGACGGGTCAGCCCGTCGGCGGTATCTATCACTTCGAACTGATAGACAGAGCGTTGGAGGCTTTTGAAAGCAGAGGTTTGAAGCCGGTGGTGCAGGAGATTTTTGCTGCTGCCAATCGGGACTCGAAACGTCCGGGTGTAACCCTTTTGCCCCAGTTGGAGGAACAATTTGGTGAAAGGGCTGTCGAGGCCCATTTGCTCCGAAGGGTTTACGCCAATATCGAGATTCGTTCAGACGAAACCGATGACATTGTGACTTGTCTCGCTGTCGCTTATCATCAGAAAGGAATCCAACTCGGTATTGGCCCGATGGTGAAGGTTTGCCATAACCAAACGATTCTTGGTGCCCAAGATGTTGTCTCGAATTACACTTGCTATGGTGGCCAGAACCGAAAGGACAAACTCAGCGTTGAGGATGTTCTGGCAAGAGCGCAGCAGTGGGCTGATGATTACGAACCGTATCAGAAGATTCGCCGTGAGCGGATGGCTCAGATGAAGTCGGCTCAGTTTGATCATCAGGATATGTATCGCCTCATTGGGATGCTGGTAGAGAAGCGAATTCTGCACGACACTCAGAACGATGTGCTGCATCAGAACGCTCCCTATCCGCTCAATTCGGGGCAGATCAACGAGACTGCCGAGAACCTGATGGCGTTGATGCGCCATGATGAACCCATCTCGTATTGGGATGCCTACCAAGAGCTGAACACGGTGCTGAAGCCTGACAGGATGGATATTCCACAGGTACTGCCACAGAGTTTGGCTTTGTTTGATTGCCTTAAGGAAATGGTGAAATAAGGATGTGTATGACATTAGAGTATTTAGAACTAATGGAAGACGTAAAAAGTGAAGAGTTAAGAGTGAAGAGTGAAGAAGGTTTAGCTCGACGGCCCGAAGGGGAAAGTCAATTCTCTGCCGCTCCGAAGAAGAAAAGGTGTGTGAAGAGTTTCAAGTCGAACACTCGGGTTTTCGATGATGACTCTATTGAGGTGACACCACAAGAGAAGGGTGAACCCTCTCAGAAGGATGTGAAGAAGGTGGGCAGGTCGAAGCGTTATGCAACGACTGGCAAGAATCCACTGACCTGTATTGAACTGAAATGTCCTGAGGACGTGCCTGACAAAGCAGCATATTTCCAGAAGGAGTTGGATAAACTCACGAAGGACATTCAAATCAGTGAACCCACTCTGCCGAAAGGCGAGTTTCTGGTCAACAAGGAATGCCTGAAGGTATGCTTTGTTAAGGATGAACGGAAGGTAATGGCTTACCTGACATTCGATGTCAAAGGATTGTTGGAAGTAAGGAGAGAGCTGTACAGTCTAACAAGCGAGATTGACAAATGTTTTGTAATCAATCAAGATTCGATTTGCCCACAGCAATAGTGACTGCCAGTATCTTCAATCAGTTGGTGGACAGTGCCCAGACTCGATGGCTCACCCGTGAGCACAGAAAGTTGCGGGAGGCACTGCCCTCCATTTTGGGAGGAGATGCGGAGTTGCTGAATCAATGGGCATCTGACGAGAATTTCATCAAGTTCTGCCAAGGGCAGGAAGCGAGTAGGAAGAAAGCGGCTGGAGGGAAAACCAAAGGCGAGATTTTCAAGGCTTTGACTTTGGAAAAGAAACTCCAAACGTACTGCGACAACCTCAAAAAGAGTCTGCCGTTTGTCATCTTTATTGCAACCTATATTGAAACCGCTTCGGCGAGTGGAAAGTTGGGTTGTTGGAGGAAGCAGGCGGCATGCAGGCTCAACGGATTGTGTGTGATTGACTTTGACCACATAGAAGGAGATTGCAGGGCTGTTTGGGAAGAAGCCTACGCCAAGTTATCGGATGAGGATAAGGCAAGGATTCTCCTTGTTTATATCACCCCGTCTGGGCATGGTTTGAAAGTTATCTTTATGGCTGATGTCAATGTCGGCAACCTCATTGATAACCAGAAGGACTTTTCTGCTAAGTTGGGTTTGAACCCCGATGAAGCCTGTAAAGACGCATCAAGAGGTGCGTTTCTGACTACTCGCGAGGACATCATTTTAATTAACGAAGAAAAACTGTTTACGTATGAAAACGGAGAATATGGCGAAAAGTACAACGAGCAGTACCATGCCGGTCATAGCCAACCAACAGATTTATTTACGACAACTATGACAACTAAGACAACAGATGCCGCCAGTGGCGGCAACAGCCTCGCCAGTAGCGAGGATGAAAAGTTGTCTGAGTTGTCTGAGTTGTCGTCAAAAAAAGAACCTGATTTGTCGTATAACGGCGTACCGTATGTGAAGATCATCGAGGCTTGGCTGGATGGCAAAGACCTAACCAACAAACGCCACGATACCCTTGTGGAACTGGCAAATCATCTGCGTTATCTTTGCGGTAAAAACGCGAAGAAAATTGAAGAGGTGGTGATGCAGTTGGCTTGGGTTCAGGACTTGGCGGCTGAAGGTGAGAATGTCAGGTCGACGATCAATTCGGTGATAGAGTTCAGATACTATGAACGGATGCCGAAAAAGATGAAGGAGGCTCTGGTTAAGGCTGGCGCCACACAGGGGTCAGGCACCTCAGTGACATCGCAAGCGACATCACAGATGAGCCAGACCCCGTGTGACGCTGAGGACATCTATGCCATGCTGCCGCTGGATAAGTGGGCGGAGGAGTTAAAGGAGATGACGCAGTATTATCCTTGTATGAAGGAGCTGTTTCTGAATGCCCACCCGCATAAGCTGCCGGCTATTCTCTTTTCGAGTGCGGCGCTCTTTGGTACCTTAATGACACGTGCGTGGTACCGCTTCTGGTATGAGCCGGAGATCGTCCGCCGACTGAACTACTGTGTGTTTATCATCGGTGACCCGGGTGCTGGCAAGAATATTGTAGAGAAGTTCTACAAGAAGATAGCCGACCCGATGATTCAGGCCGATCAGTGCCTGATTGATGCGGTGAACCGCTACAAGGATGGCAGGACGGAACGAACTACAAGCACCAAGGCACAGAAGGGCGAGGCGTTGAAACGCCCTGTGGTTGGCATTCGTGTTCACCCAGCCCGAACTGCTACGGGTGAGTTTATTCGCCACATGCAGGCTGCTGTAGAGAACATTCAGGGACACCCGATGAACCTGCACATGTTTTCGTTTGATGCAGAGTTGGATAACGTCACCAAGAACAACAAGGGCGGCGACTGGAAGGACCGCGAAATCCTCGAATTGAAAGCTTTTCATAATGAGGAGGACGGTCAGATGTATGCTAACCAAGAGAGCATCACAGGTATGTTTAATGTGTTCTGGAATTTTATCTACACCGGCACGCCGTATGCCCTGCACCGCAAGGTAAATCAGCGAAACTTCGGTACTGGTATGAGCACCCGACTTGCCGTGATTCCACTCCCTGACAAGGGCATGGCGCAACGTCACCAGAAGGTTGACCCAAACTCCAACGAGGCACTCAGGACGTGGGCTTATCGGCTGGATAAGGTAGAGGGAGAAATCCCCATCGAACCATTGAATGACGAGACCTACGACTGGCAATCAAGTCACTTGGAGATAGCGGAGTTCAATGGCGATAAGGCAGATAGAACGTTGCTGAAACGCATACCTTATTATGGTATCGGAGTAAGCCTTCCGTTCATCCTGATGCGCCATTGGGATGAGTGGCAGGAGTCTAAGACGCTGACGATGGATGACAGGGATAAACGCCTGTGTCGTTTGGCTATGGAGATTCAATACAAGTGCCAGCAGTTCTTCTTCGGCGAGATGGCCTTCAACTACTTCGCCGACCAGAATAAGGAGTTCGTACAGCGTCGCCGCACAGGTCGCTATGAAGAATGTTTCCGCAAACTGCCCGATGAATTCAAGACCCAGCAGTTCATGGACGGTTTCGGTATTTCTCAGTCTGCTGCCCAGCGTGCCATCACAAGGCTGCAGCAGGATCAGTTGATTGAAAGGGTGAAGTACGGTGTGTATAGGAAAGTTCTGCAAGAACTGCCCTAAGACTTACCCACTTACCCAGTTACCCACTTATGACAGGAATGATTTTTAAAGACAACTTAGACAACAGAGACAACTTATAACGGTCTAATGACCGTTCTGAGGTAAATCATCAAATTGTAAATTAGTATGACACCAAGAGGAATAAGAAATCACAACCCACTGAACATCCGTCGCACGGCGAAGGATCAGTGGAAGGGTCTTAAGACCCAACAGACAGACGTTGCATTCTGTCAGTTTGAATCACTGGAGTATGGTTGGCGGGCAGCCTTCTACCTGCTCACGCGGACGTACTATCATAAGTACCGTCTGTACACCATCCGGAAAATCATTGAGCGGTGGGCGCCGCCCAATGAGAACAAGACGGAGGCGTATATCGCCAATGTCTCGCGACTGACGGGTATCCTGCCCGATGAGCCTATAGGCATCCCCTCCGAACAGCCCTCGAGATGGATATCCCTCGGCGCCGCGATGGCCATCCAAGAGAACGGCACAGAGTCGATGGACTGGTTCGCTATGCTACGAGGCTGGGCAAAGGCAAGAAACGAAAACGACTCACGGGATCTGTCCCCGTGAGTCCCATTACAATTCAGTTGAATTTACTTCGACTGCATATCGTAGACTACTTGCATGAGCTTCTTGCCTAATTCATCGGCGAGCTCCATGGTCTGTGCTTCGCTGTAGACGCGGATAATCGGTTCGGTATTCGACTTACGCAGGTGAACCCAGCGGTCGGGGAAGTCGATCTTCACACCGTCAATGTCGTTGACCTGAGCAGAATTGTCCTGGGCGAACATCTCCTTCACCTTCACGAGGATGGCGTCGACATCGGTCTCAGGCGTGAGGTCGATGCGGTTCTTGGCAATCTGATAGTCAGGGAAGGTACTGCGCAACTCAGAGGCTGTACAACCTTTCTGAGCCAGACTCGACAGGAAGAGTACGATGCCTACCAGGGCGTCGCGACCGTAATGGCTCTCAGGATAGATGACACCGCCATTGCCTTCGCCGCCGATGACAGCACCTACTTCCTTCATCTTTGTGGTGACATTGACTTCACCAACGGCTGCTGCGGTATACTGTCCACCGTGCTTTACCGTAACGTCGCGCAGGGCGCGGGTAGAGGAGAGGTTGCTCACGGTATTACCTGCCGTATGACTCAGGACATAGTCGGCCACAGATACAAGGGTGTACTCCTCACCGAACATGACACCGTCTTCACAGATGAAGGCCAGACGGTCAACATCGGGGTCGACCACGATGCCGAGATCGAAACCGCCCTGACGCATCTTGTCCATAATGCCCTGAAGGTTCTTCTCCAGCGGCTCGGGATTGTGGGCAAAGTCGCCTGTGCACGCACCGTTGAGAATCTCATAGTCTACGCCGATGGCCTTGAACAGGTCGGGCAGAATGATGCCGCCCACCGAATTGATGGTGTCCACGCAGACGCGGAACTTACGTTTCTTGATGGCCTCGACATCAGCTAACTTCAGCTGAAGGACGGAGTCAATATGGCGCTGGTTGAAACTATTATCATCGGTATAACTGCCCAGATGGTCCACATCGGCATAGTCGAAGTCCTCACGGGCTGCGATATCGAGTACCTCTGCACCGTCGGCAGCGGTCAGGAACTCTCCTTGGTTGTTCAGCAACTTCAAGGCGTTCCACTGTCGGGGGTTATGTGAGGCGGTGATGATGATGCCACCATCTGCTCCGGCCATCGTGACAGCCAATTCCGTAGTGGGGGTTGTGGCATAGCCGATGTTGATAACATCGAAACCCATGCCCATGAGGGTACCGCAGACCACATTCTTCACCATCTCACCAGAGATGCGGCCGTCGCGACCTACGATGATCTTGTTTGACTTCATCCCCTGACGGCGGATGAAGGTGGCGTAGGCCGTGGTGAATTTTACTATATCTAATGGATTGAGGGTATCACCCGTGCGTCCGCCAATGGTTCCGCGGATGCCTGAAATTGATTTGATCAGTGTCATAATCGTTTGTGTATACTAAAAAATCGTTATGCTTCGCGTTGGAAGATGATGTTGTAGAAGAATGGGGTTACGTTACCGCTGGCAGAGGTGTGTCCTTGACTGTGGGGAACGATAAGTCGAACCTTAGCCACCTCATCGTCTTCACTCTGGGGCAGACCGATGTTGATGTAGTTAAAGGGGACGAGCCAACCAGCGGGAACAGTTGCGCTCTGATAGGTGTAATACATATTACCGTATGTGGCGCTGTCAAAGGTGAGACTGGCCGGCTTCGTGAAGACGGCAGAGAAAGTACCGCTCGTACGTGTGATACGCATCACATCGGGAATAGGAGCCAGGAAGGGCGTATTGTTCAGTGAGGTATATCCTCCGTTGAGGATGTCATACTCGGAATAGCGGCAGACAATATTAACGGTTTCGCCGTCTTTGAGCTTCTCACCGCAACCAACACGTATAATCTGCATATAGACACCGCTCTTGTCGAGTTTGACAAATTCGTTGCGGCTGAGATCGGTCTTGTAGCCGTTCTGCACAAACTGATCCTCGGAAATGACGGTGATGCTGGAGTCGGCAATAAACTTGTTGATAGCATTGCGCTCCTTCTCCTTCATGTCACCATAGGTCTCGTAGTCGTTACAACTGGCGAGAACGGCAATGGCTGCTATTATAATCAGTACATATTTCTTCATATCGGCTGCAAAGATACAATTTTTTTTTCAGACAGAATAATATTTAAGACATAATAACATTGTAACATCTTTGCCTTCTGTCTATTTCAGACGGTCGGCGAACGCGGTGATGGCCTGTTTGACGACCTCGATGGCTTCATCGACACTACAGTTCAAGCGCCCGCCGGAGGCATTCAGGTGACCGCCACCGTTGAAGAATTGTTCTGACATCAGGTTACAGGGGAAATCGTCGACGGAACGCAGACTTACCCAGATGGTATTCGGCTTGTCGGTGTCTTCGCGCAGCGAGATGGAGAGTTTCAAACCCTTGATCTGCTGTGGGATATTCACCAGACCCTCGGCATCGCCCTTGATGAAATGGAAACGGTCCAAATCTTCTTTTGTCAGAGCATAGAAGGCTGTGTGGTATTCCGGCATCACTACCAGTTTTTTATACATCACGTAACCCATCAGACGCAGACGGTTCTCGCTGTAGTTATGGTAGACGTTGCGGTAGATCTTGTCCTTGTCGATACGTTTCGTGAGCAGCTCACCGATGATGAAGTAGATCTCCGGCCGGCTTGAGGCGAAGGTGAAGCCGCCAGTATCCGTCATCATACCGCAGTAGACTGGAATGGCAAACTGCTTGTTCATCTGATCGAAGGCCTGTAGTTGCCAGACAATGCGGAAAATGAGTTCGCTGGTGCTGCAAGCCTCAGGCTCGGAGATGACCAGCTCGGCCGGCACTTCTGGCTTCAGGTGATGGTCGATGAGCACCTTCGGCGCAGGGGAACTGACCATCGCCTGTTCCATCTCGTCGACGCGGCTCGGCGCATTGTAGTCGAGACAGAATATCAGGTCGGCAATTTTGAAGAGCATGTCGCACTTCTCGCGGTGCTTGTCGTAACGTACGATTTTCTCCGTATTTGGCAACCAATGCAGGAAGTCGGGGAACTGGTCGGGCACAATCACAGTGGGTTCCTTGCCCAGTGAACGCAGATATTCAGCCCACCCCAGTGAGGAGCCGATGGCATCGCCGTCAGGACTCTTGTGAGTGGTGATGAGGATATTGGTCGATGAGGAAATCAGCTGGCTTAGTTGAGCCAGCTGATCGTCTGTCAGTATGTCTATATTCATTTAGAAAAGTTTGTTGGGATAGACACCTTCGTCCACAAGCTTCTGAATGCGGGCAACGGTAGAGTCACGGTCGGCAGCGTAGGTCACACCAAACCACTTGCTGGTGGTGTCGAGCACTTCGACGGTAGCTGTTCCTTCGTTGATGAGCTTGTTCACCATCAGGGGGATAAAGAACTCTGCCTTCAGGTTCGTCATGTTCTTCGGGTCGCTGAGGAACTCCTTGAAGTATTCCTCAGAATACTCGAAGTAGTCGGGTGTGAAGCCCCACATGTTCATCGAGACGGGGGTGTTGTCGTCGACAACCGTCCACTTGCCCTCTTCGTCCTTGTAACGGATGGGCTCGCTGGCAGCTCCGGCGTCAGAACCGTCCTCAGCACAACGTACAATCTCCGTACGCTCTACAACGGTGGTCAGATGGCCTTTCTCGTTCGTCGAGCAGATACCACGGGCCACGGTGCCGTTTTCGCTCAGGGTATTGCCTACGCGGAATCCTACCATTGCATACTGGTTCTTGGCGCCCTCGGGCAGGTTGCTCAGGAACTTACCGATCACCATGAAGGCATCGCGGTTGTAGAAGTCGTCGCAGTTGATGACGCAGAAGGGTTCTTTGATCACGTCCTTGCCCATCAGCACGGCGTGGTTCGTGCCCCAGGGCTTCTGACGGCCTTCGGGTACGGTGAAGCCTTCGGGCAGGGCGTCGAGACCCTGGAAGCAGAGTTCGCAGGGGACGTGACCCTCATATTTCGCAAGAATCTGTGTACGGAACTGCTCCTCGAAGTCTTTACGGATGACCCATACGATCTTGCCGAATCCAGCCTGGATGGCATCGTAGATACTGTAGTCCATGATGGTCTCACCATTGGGACCCAGACCATCGAGCTGTTTCAAACCTCCGTAGCGGCTTCCCATGCCTGCTGCCAGAAGAAAAAGGGTTGGTTTCATATGCTATTTCTTTTTTGAGTTATATTAAATTGCCTGCAAAGGTAATAAAAAGATTGAAGACTGACAATGAAAGAGTCCCGTTTTTTGTTACTTTTAACATCACCGTCATCGATAGTGCCATCATTTTTAGAAAGGATAGCCGATGGCGAAGTGGAGGGTCTGGCGGTCCTTGAAGGAAAGAGCAGAGAAGTAGCCGCCTGAACCGGTGTCGTAAGGCGTATGGAGGGCGATGCCCCAGTCGATACGGATGACCAGAAAACCAAGGTCGTAGCGCAGACCGACACCCGTGCCGAGGGCAAGATGGTCGAGTAGTCGCGAGGGCTTGAAGTAACTGTCCTCATAGAAGCTTTTGAAGAAATCGTAGACTTCTCGGGACTCTTCATCCAGGCTCTCGTAGTCGATGTCATCATCTTTCAGGTTCCACACATTACCCGTATCGAGGAAAACGGCACCGTTCAGGTTGCCGAACAGTTTTGTCCTGTATTCGAGATTGGCCACGAACTTGAAGTCGCCGTTCTGCATGAGGTAGGCACCCTGACGGGTGGTCGCTGAGCCGTCGAAGGCGCCTGGACCGATCTGGCGCACGCCGAAGGCTCTCACACTGTTGGCACCACCTACATAGAAGCTTTCACTGAAAGGAATATCCTGGCTGTTGCCGTAATCGTAGATGATGCCAGCATTCAGATGGCCCACCAGCTGGCTCGAAGGGGTAAGACTCCAAGTCTTCGTAAAATCGGTCTCGAGGCGCACGAACTGCGAGTAGGGGGTCTTGAAAAGCGTCTTGTTCTTCTCGTTGAACGAGTGACCGCCAGCCAAGTCCCACAGCGATACCAGATTGCCCGACTCCTCGATAGTGGTCTCCCAGCGGATGGGGTTTCTGAGGGTCGCAGGACTGGTATAAGTATAGGTGTAGCGCATCTTCGGGATGAAATAGTCCTCCATCGTAGCCATGAGATAGGGATTGTTGATGATGACGGAGTCGAACTTGTCGGTATGACTGTTCATGAACTGGTATTTTAACGTCAGCGGCGAGAATTCGTGGCGGCTGCTGGCAGATGGTTGCCAACGGTAGGTCCATTCGCCGGCAACGATGTGCATCTTGTAATATTCCGGACGGCGGACAACGTCGCTCGACACCTTGGCGTAGGTCGTCGGGGCGGCATAGAATCTTCTGCGGCGAGGACGACCGTTGCCGTCACGACGGCGGGGCTCATTGCTGTAGAAGGGCGCGATGATACGGGGGAACTCGATCGAGGCATCCGCACCATATTGGTAGCTGCTCATGTCGGAACCTTGACTCCCTTGCCATTCGTAGTTGCCGTGCAGGTTGATGTCGAGTTTCTCACCGCCATGGAAGGCATTGAGCTTCGTAAAACCGATCTTTACCTCCGGACCGTAACGGCCGTTAGTCCTTCCGATGAGGTTTGTCTCGGTATAGAAGCTGTAAGGCTTGTCGAACACGCAGTTCAACAGGAGGTCGAGGGTATCTGTGTCTGCCCTGGGGGTAAACTGGAAGTCGGTAGTGCTGAAGACACCTGTGGCGTTGATCTTGCTTGCGGACTCGAGATACTTCTCATAGGAGAAGGTCTGGCGGGGGCGTAGCTGCAGGTTCCTCAGGATGACACCCGGCCGGATGGGAGAGTGCTTGCCATTATAGTGGATGGTTAGGTTCCGGCGCTTGGTAGAGTCGGTCATTTGTTCGCGCATGGTTTTGCGGAACTGCACATCGATATGTCCGATAGACCATTTGTGAAGTGCATTGTCGGGGATAGCGTCTGCCAGTTGGAAACGGAGTTGTGCCTTGTCGGCTACGGCGAGGGTATCGGCAAGATAAGAGGCATAGCTGGAGTTGTAATAGTAGTAGCCGTTGTTTCGCAGGAGTGTACCGACACGGGATCGCTCGTCATCAAGGGCTGCCACACTAAAGGCACTGCCTGGCTTGATGAGACTCTCGTGACTGGTAGAGTCGATCAGGTGTTGGATGGTGTCGGGGAAGTTGACGTAGGCCACGGAGTCGAGTGTAAACAGGGAGTCGAGCCTGACGGAATAACGGATCTTGCTTTTCTTGGGATTCTTCTGGGGGATAATCTCATAGTCGACATTGCCCCTGAAATAGCCATTGTTCCGGAGAATGCTCTTGGCCACGGATGCACGTAAGGAAGGGTTCACCTGACTCATCAGTACCGGTGGCTTGCCGAACGACTTAGTCATCCATTTTGCAAACTTGCTGTCCTTGCCCGAGTAATGGTTGTAGACCCATAGATGCCAGGACCAAGGGACACAGAAATAGCTGCTGCCGAAGAGTGAACCGTTGGGCTCGGTGGCGAGGGCTGCCTCAATCTCTTCCTTGGTGGTCTCGAGGTGGGTGGCGAAACTGTCTTTCTTCTCGTCGATATAGACGATCTTCTTCAGACCCGTGAAGAGCTGTTCGTCCTCGGGGATGTTCTTCGTCATCGAACAGGATGAAAGAAAAATACAACAAAGACTATAGAATAATAAACGACAACTCAGACAACATAGACAACTTTTTTTGATATAACTTGTTGGGGCGGGGGCTTTCCCCCCGCCAATGACAATATTAGATGTTGTTAAAGTTCTTCGCAAAGCGAAGCGGCAAAGCCGAGCGGTCTTAGTTGTCGTTAAAAACCTCTTCATTGTCTTGTAGTCTTAATTGAGTCGGTGGTGACGGAGTCGCGCCGCAGTGACATGCTGCCAGGCTGTCGCATCGGCATGGGCTGCTGCTCTTTCCGCCAGAAGCGGATGATGTCCCAGAAGTTATCGAGCTTACGACGCCAGACGAAACCGCCGCCGTACTCACCGGTGTAGCCTTCGAGCCAGTCGTAGACATTCTGTTTATAGAATAACTTGATGTTCTGTGTGGCGTTCTGGTTCAGGCGATACTCCATCGTGACGTTGTCGAAGAAGGAGTTCTTCTGACCCATCATTTCGTTGGAGCCCGACGATACCTTTCCGCCAATCTGTATCTTCAGACGGTTGTCCCACAAGCGTTTGGCGAACTTGAACGAGTAGTCTGTGTGCATGGAACCCGAAGCATCGGTGCTGTTATCGATGCCCACGCTGAGGTCGAGGGTCTTGAAGGCTGAGCCGGCAATGTTGTTAATCTCACTCTGAAGGAAGCTGCTGAGGGCTGAGTTCATGGAGAACTTGCCGGTGTCGCTGTCGGTGAGATACATGCCGGTGGTGAGCATGGTCACGGCAATCTTCCCGCGTTCCTCGGTCGACATGCTCTGCAACTCACCGCGGATGGTGTTGTCCTCCGGTGCATCGATGATGAACTCCAACCCCATGTCGTTAAGGGTCTTGGTGATGATGACGCCACAATCGAAGGCAACACTGCGACTCGTACCGCCCTCGCTGCCGACAGTGGCCTTGGTGTGTTCGGTGGCGGTGATGTTGAGTCGGGGATTCATCGGATTGCCTGTGAATTCCACATAGCTGCCGTCCTTGATGGAGAAGGTCTTCAGTGGGATGATGGGCAAAGAGTATTTCATCTCACCGTTGGAGAGGGTGTAACGACCTGTGAGGTTGATGCCTTCGTTATTGTATCTCAAGCGCAGGTCGCCGCCACCCATCAAGTCGATGTAGTTGCTCTGTTCAGCATTGAGGTTACAGAGGATACGGGCTCCCTCCGACACGCTGATTGTCAGGTCGGCCTCGATACCAGTGGGGGTGGGACGGGTGACAACGACCTGGGTGGTATCGCTGAAGTCTGTGAACTTTACCAACTCGTCGAGACGGTTGTCGGTAGACAGTGGAGAATCGAGCAACATATAGGTCATGTCTGTAGAACCTAATACGTCGAGACGACCACGCATGTTGAGCTGGTCGACAGGCCCCTGCATACGGGCAAAGAAGTTAACGAAGGCCTTGCCGAAGGCGATGGACTTGGACTCCTGCTTGGCGTTGATAAGCAGGAGGTTGCGGGCCCGCATACGCATATCCATAGTGACGTGCTCTGTGTCAGAGAAATCGACGCTACCCATTAAGTTCAGAGGCTGGTCGTTATAGGCGTAGAGTCCGAAGTTCTCCAACAACAACTGGCTGCCGACGATACGGACGGGGTCATTATCGAAACGCATCCGGATGCCGTAAGGCTGACTGACAAGATAGGCATCTTCCACGTAGATCTCACCATTGACCTTCGGATGGGCTGTGGTTCCTTTGATCTCGAGTTTACCTTCACCATAGCCTTCGAGACCGATGAGTTGGTCTGGTACGAAACCATTAGCTATCGACAACGGGAAACGGTTCATCGTAAAACTGGCATCGAGCTGTCCGTTGTCCATATTATGGTAGCTGCCACTGAGCAAGCCGAATTCTTCGCCGTCGAGCAACAGGTGGGCTTCGATGGCATGCGAACCATCTTCCTTCATAAGGTAAACCATTTCCGTGCTGATGTTTCCGATGGGTGAGTTCTCGAGGAACATACCTTGTACGGCCATATCGGAGGCCACGGATATGTGACCGTTCTGATCCTGAAGGATATGGTAGTCCCCTTGCAGGTAGCCGGAAACGTGTGGCAGGTAGGGTATGACCGAGGTCAACTCGCCGAGGTCCAGGCGGTTGATACTCACGGTGAGGTCTTGCTGCATCGTCGAGTCTTGGTTTTCGGTGTAGAGCTTCAGACCTGTATTGTCGTCGGCGATGAGATCGACTTTCGCTTGTATCTTGTTGCCTTTTCCAAGGAAGATGTAATTGCCTTTGTTCAGGTTGAATTCCTTGTAACCGATGGTAGGACGGTCGGGCATCAGCTTGAAACGTATACCTTCACTTTCCATTTCTGCCGTGGCACCGATGCGGATGCCCATACGCTCCTTGTCGTCATAGTAGCGCAGGCCGGCAAGAGCGCCGTGCTCATGCAGGTGACCGTCAATCAGGGCGTTGAACACGAACTGCGGATTACGGCGGTTGTTGCAGATCTGACCCTGATAGGTCAGACGTTCACCTCTCTGTGTGAGGTTCAGACGGATGGTGTCGATACGGGTGCTGTCATAGACGAGCGAGTAGAGATGACTCTGACCATTGATGCCTGTTATGGGAGAGGTGGTGAGGTCGAGGAACAGTTCCTTGAACTCGATGTTGCTGGTTTTCAACAGGTTGGAAATAGGGTTGTTGCGCTTGCTCTCCACATGAAGTTTCATAGTGGGCAGAAGTCGTTTGATGGCAGACTGGTCGATAATCCTCTGATCAAACTGTGCGATGGCGGAGTCGGAGAGTTGAGAGAACTGTTTAAGAAGACGTTCGTAACCACCACTGCCATCAAGTTTTACAATAAAATCACCGCTCTGAGCCCGTAGATAGGTGGTGTCTGGGTTGGTCTTCAACAGGATACCGATGTCCTCTGGGCGATAGCTTTTCTGCTCGTCCTGAATAAACAGGTCACTGAGGTAGCCATTAATAGAATGGGTCTGCTTCATGTCAGAGGTGATGTCGAGATGTCCACAGAGTCCGATGGCAAGGGTGTCGTTGACGAGTCGCATCCTATAAAGGTCTGCTCTTGCGATATCAGCGCTTATAGTGCCTTCTATGCGTTTTGAATTCAACAGGGCATCGATGCCGAGGCTACCGTTAAAGAGATTATTATGTCCTGTGAGGGTAGCTTGCGCCCGACCATTCTGAAGGGTGGCCTTGGCAGTCATGCCACTAAGATCCCAATGGCCGTATTGTAATTGTTGGATGGTAGCGTCGGCTGTAAGATGACTACGGTTGGAGAAGAAGTCGGTGCCGTAACCTTTGGCCTTGATGTCGGTAGTGACTGTGTAGAGCGAGTCTTTCGGCATAAAATGGTGCAGGTTCAGCTTGTTCACCTTGATGTCGGCATCATAGGTCATCAGCTCGGGAACCATCTGCCCTTTTGCATTGAGGGGGATGATGGCGTTGCCCTTCAGATGCAGGGTGCCGTTGCCTTCACGGGCGGTGAAGTCGGCTGCGTATTTGGTGGCATCGGCCTTGAGTGTGCCGTCGAGACTGATACCATTGGGGATACGGTAGTTACTCATCGTCTTGGAATCGAGTAGGGCGGTGACGAAACCTAGGTCCTGCGACTTGGCATTGAATTTCAGGTCTGCCTTCATCTTCGACGGCTCTGTCAGGTTGCCAGCTGTGCCGTTGACAGTCGCATGGAAGGCCGTGGGTAAGTTGATGTCAAGACCCGTAAACGCCATCTGCTGCATATTGCCATTGATGGAACCTTTGATGCTCAATGGGTGGTTGGGATAGCGTTGGATGAAGCGTTGGGGCATGTCGCCCATGAATTTCATCAGGTCTTGTTTGCCCAGTTGCGCATTGAGTCGCATTTTCATCTGCCCAGGATGCTTCGTGTCGAAAGCGCTGAAGTCCATGTCCACTTCCGTAAAGAGGTCACTATCAGGGGTTTTCAGATACAGGGCAGGAATCTGAACGTGACTGAAGGTGGAGTCGAGTCTGACGCCTCCCGTCATCGAGGTAATCTGCAATCCACTCTTCTCCTTCAGGGCTGTCTGACGTATATATAAAGATGTACCTGATGGGGTGTAGCTGATGGAGTCCAGACCGAGTTGGATGTCTGTAAGCGCGACGTGGTTGGCATCGAAACCTGCAATCTCCGGCTCCCACTTGTTGTTATAGGCTAATTTGCCGTTTGTCCAGTCGAAACTGCCGACCTGGTAGATCTTCTTGCCGAGGTCGATATTGGCTTCGCGGGCCACCGCATGTCCCATGAAGGCATCCACGTTGAGTGTATCGCCTGGCATACGGATCTTTAAGCTGGTTTGGTAGATGCTGAGGCTGTCGGCATTGATGATCCAGGCGAGTGCCGATGTGGTGGTATCGACGGCGGCTGTATCGCTGAGAATGATGTCCAGTCGGGCGTCAGAGAGTCGTGCACCGTTCACTTCTACCGTTTCCTTGTCGAGGTCGATGCCTCTCGACGACAACCAGAGTTCTTGCAAATCGCCTTTGACCTGCAGGTCGCTGATAAAACCGTTGGTATTGAGTTTGGCCTGTGTCACTGACAACTCGTCGATGATCACCTGTTTCCGGAACAGCGGCAACAGTCTGACGTCGACCACCATCTTCTTGATGTCAGCAATGGTGTCGTTGGCCTTGATGGCCATGAAATCATCTACACCTAAGTCCAATGGGAATGCCAGGTTGACATGTCCGACGGTGATGGTCATACCCGTCTTCTCTGATGCGATGGATGCCACCTTCTTCACCGCCCAGTTCTGAACTGGCGGCAGGTAGAGTAGTGCGGTAAGTATCATGAACAGCAAAATGGGTGTGAGTACCGCTATCCCCATCCATTTCAATGCTTTTTTCATTTGTTTCTGTCAATTGACGGTACAAAAGTACAACATTTCTTCGAGACAGAACGCTGATTTTAGTTAAAAAGTGATATTTACTTGGTTGATTGCAGATTATTTCTTATATTTGTACCCAAATATTTTAGTATTAATCCAAAACATCCTATCTTTATGAGAAAACTATTTTTATTATTACTTCTGTCAGTACTGACTTTAGGCGCACGTGCGATGAGCTTCGAGGAGGCACAGCGACATGCCTTGTTCCTTTCCGATAAGATGGCGTATGAACTGGGACTTACAGCTAGACAATATGACGAGGTCTACCAGATTAACTTCGACTATCTGTTGTTTGTCGAACCAGGTAGCGTGTATGGCAACTGGTGGCGCAGCCGAAATGCCGAATTACGTAGAATCCTGACCTCAGTACAGTATGCCGAATACGAGCGTACCTATCATTTCTACCGTCCTGTTCATTGGAGGGATGGGGCTTGGCACTATGGCGTGTATGGCTACTATACAGACCGTACTGTCTTCTATCGTGAACGTCCGAGGATTTATCGCAGTTATCGGGGCGGACGCTATTTCGGACCTCGTCCAGGTGTAGCTCCAAGACCTGCTCCCAGACCACGCCCAGGTGTAGCTCCAAGACCTGCTCCCAGACCACGCCCAGGTGTAGCTCCGCGTCCTGCCCCCAGACCACGCCCAGGTGTAGCTCCGCGTCCTGCCCCAGGTCCACGTCCGAATGGATTGCGTGACAGAGGCCCCGCTCCTCGTCCGAATGCTGGTCCACGTGCTAACGGCTTGCGCGACAGAGGACCTGCTCCTCGTCCGAATGCTGGCCCACGTGCTAACGGCTTGCGCGACAGAGGACCTGCCGCCCGTCCGAACGATGTTCGTCCCAACAGCGCTCGTCCGAATACTACTCGACCTAGTGGCACTCGTCCAAGTGGCGCTCGTCAGGGAACAGCGCCTTCACGTTCCAACAACTTGCGTCAGGGACCATACAATAACCGCAGTAATACCCGTGGTGGAACGACTGACAGACCAAGAAGAGATTTCCGTCGTTAATACGATTATCACTTGACCAAGCGGCCAAGTGCCTGCCATAGTGGATCATCGGGGAGGGGAGCCTCTACGGTGATCCGTTCTTTTGATACGGGATGGATGAAGTCTACACGACGCGACATCAACGAGATGCTACCGTCAGGATTGCTGCGCGGCGCACCGTATTTCAGGTCGCCCTTGATGGGACAACCCATCTCCGCCAGCTGACAACGGATCTGATGATGACGACCTGTCATCAGATTCACTTCCAGAAGGGTATAGTTATCAGAGTGTGCAATCGCACGATATTTCAGAATCGCCTTCTTGGCATTGGGCTTCTCATGGTCGTAGGCATAACTTTTATTCTGCTTCTCATTCCTCACGAGCCAATGCGTCAACGTCTGCCACCCTTGTATGGCGGCAGCAAATTCTTCACTCTTCACTCTTAACTCTTCACTCCTCACTATCGCCCAATACGTCTTATGCACCTCGCTCTCGGCAAACATCTTGTTCAGACGCGTCAGCGCCTTCGAGGTCCGTGCGAAGACCACAAGTCCTGAGACGGGCCGATCCAGACGATGTACCACACCGAGGAATACCTCCCCGGGCTTCTGGTACTTCACCTTGATATAATCCTTTACAATATCAGAGAGGGGGCGATCGCCGGTCTTGTCTCCCTGCACGATCTCCCCGCTCTGTTTATTGACAATGATAATATGGTTGTCCTCGTAGATGACCTCCATAATTATGCATTATTACATATTCATTCCACCATCAACCTGGATGACCTGTCCGCTGACATAGCTTGAGAGGTCGGAAGCCAGGAAAGTGGCAACGTTAGCGATATCCTCGACCTGACCACCGCGACGGAGGGGAATCTTCTGCTTCCACTCGTTGCGAACCTCCTCAGGCAGTGCTGCAGTCATAGCTGTCTCGATGAAGCCAGGGGCGATGGCGTTGGCGCGGATGCCCTTGGGACCCATTTCCTGAGCGAGACTCTTGGCGAGAGCAATGAGACCAGCCTTCGAAGCGGCGTAGTTAGCCTGACCGGCATTACCGTGAACACCTACGACAGAGGCCATGTTGATGATTGAGCCGCCACGCTGACGCATCATGACAGGCACGCAGGCGTGGATGAAGTTGAATGCCGACTTCAAGTTGACGGCGATGACAGCGTCCCACTGCTGCTCGGTCATGCGCAGCATCAGACCGTCTTTGGTGATACCGGCGTTGTTGACCAGAATATCGATAGAACCAAATTCCTCCTTCACGGCCTTCACCACCTCTTCAGTCTGCGCGAAGTCGGCAGCATTCGAGGCGTAGCTTTTAGCCTTGACGCCCAAAGCGGCAATTTCCTTCTCCGTGTCCTCATTGATCTCGAGGTCGGTGAATGCAATGTTACAGCCCTCAGAGGCATACTTCAGTGCGATAGCCTTTCCGATACCGCGTGCAGCACCAGTAATCAGTGCTGTCTTACCTTCTAATAATCCCATAAATCTTTTTATTGTTTAATATTTGATGTTTATTCTTTATCGTCTCTGGATTTTGCCGAGGGCACCATAGACCACCTTCGCTACCTGCGGCTTCGTGTCTTCTTCCTTCATACCATGGGCGATACGGCCGTAGATATACGGTACCTCTAGCCCCTTGATACAATAGTGGGTGATGTCGGCCACGAGATCCACATTGTCAATATCAAATTCGCCGTCTTCCTTACCTTCTGTGTAGACTTTGCGGAAGAGTTCAATCTCGGCATCATCGAAGTGTTTGCGCACTTTCTCCACCATCCAGATGTTACGGAAAAACTCTGCTCGTAGGTTACCGTTCCTGACCACAGTCTCACGGATCATACTCAGATGGGTGTAGATGAGTTCGATAATCTTGTCCTGCGGACGGATCTTGCGCGCTGCTACCTCGTCAAGCTTGTCACTCAGACGTTCCAATTCACTCTCGATAACGGCATAATAGATCTCGTCCTTCGATTTGAAATAGGTATAGAGCGTACGACGCCCTTTGCCCGACTGTGTGGCAATGTCGTTCATTGTGGTGTTCTCCAGACCCTGTTTGGCAAACAGTTGGCGGGCCACGTCAACGAGTTTTTGTCTTGTCTTGGATATGGACATATCTGCTTCCTCCTAATTGAAATAAAAATTGCACACGGCAGTTACAGTGTGCAAAATTACACTATTTCTTTGAAATACGCAAGATTTTAAACAGAAAAATGACCTAAAAGTCACTTTTTTAAAAAAAAACACGGAAATATTTGTGTAATTCGAAAAAACTTCGTACCTTTGCAGCCGCTTAAGAAAAAAACATCGCGGAGTGGAGCAGTTGGTAGCTCGCCAGGCTCATAACCTGGAGGTCGCACGTTCGAATCCTGCCTCCGCAACTAAAGAGGGAGATGCAAGCTGAAAGGCTTGCATTTTTTTGTCTCCCTGTCTCCTTGTCTCCTTGAAAGAAAATATCCGATCGTCAGGTTTTATCCTTGACAATCGGATTATCAGTCTTGCAAATAGTTTCGTTTTCCAAACGATTGCGAAGTCTTATGTATCCTTACTTCATCTGAGCGAGTACCTTCTTGTAGTAACGATTGGTGGCTCTCTTTGTGTACTTCACGCCACCGTTCCACAATCGGATCGCCTTCTCGATATTGTTTTCGGGGTTGTAGTACTTCTGGATAATAAGGAACATCTCCTTCGATTTCGCTACGCTGTAGCGATCGGCCATGGTATAGCGCTTCTTACTCTTCTGCTTTTTCAGAATGTCATTGCAATCCTTCACAAGAATCGGAGTAATCTGCATAGCGCCTACGGAATATCCGCTCACGGCTTTGGGATCTCCTTCGCTTTCTACTTGAATAATCGCATCCATTACTGGATTCCAGTCGAAGCCTGATGTATTAGTGGAACTCTTGACTTTGCCACCTCCAGCTGAGGCAATCAATGTAAATGTCAAGGCCATCAGACTCACACTTACTTTCTTAAAAATTTGAATCATATCTCTATACTTTAGGCGGCTGTCTCATCACGAGATTTTGCCGCGTTATCCTTTAGATTTTCTTCTTCAAAATAATCGACTTCACGTCGATTTCTGGGGCAAAATTACGGATAATCAATGAGTTAACCAAATTTTTTTGGTTTTTTTAAGACTTTTATGTGCGAACATGTTGGTTTTTGTGTGCGCACACTGATATGTATCAAGGGATATGAATCAGTCCAAATCCACTACCGTAATGCCTGCTCCGCCGAACTGTACATGCTCGTCGTGGAAGTGCGAAACATTAGGGATCGTGGCCAGATATTGGCGTATCAGCTGTCGCAGAATACCCGTGCCCGTACCGTGCAGGATCCTCACTCGAGAGACACCCACGAGAATGGCATCGTCGATAAAATAGGTCACGGCACTGATGGCCTCGTCACCTCGCATACCACGGATGTCGATGTCTTGTTTGAAGTTCAGCTTACGGTTGTCGATCACGTCGCGGGTGTCCTTCGAGGCATTGCCGTAGGCACCTACAATGTTGGCATTGCGTTCCTCACTCTTCGTGGTCTGCTGCTTGGGCATCTCGGCATGTTCCAGCCGTTCGGCACGCATCTTCGTCTTCATACCACCGAAGATGACGGTGGCCATTTTACCGTCGATGCTCTCTATCGTGCCCACGCTCGTGAGTCCCTTGATGCGGACGGTATCGCCCGCTTTGAGTTGAGAATTGAGAGTGGAGAGTTGAGAGTTTGCTACCGCTGCGGTATCCTCATTCTTCTTTCCTCCTTCCTCTTTCCTCTGAAGCTTTTCTTGCTTTCTTTTCTCGCGGCGCTCCTTGCGCTCCTGCAATTGACGTATTTTCTTTTCGATCATCTCGTCGTTGGCACGGGTGTCAATGTTGTCGAGTTCTTCCTTAAAGGTGTTGAGTTCCTCGCGTGCCAGTCGTGTGCGTTCCTTTTCGGCCTGTGCTTCACGGATCTCACGGATGACGTTCTCAATCTTCTTATTACTCTCGCGCAACAGTTCATCGGCCTCTTCCTTGGCCTTGCGCAGGATTTCCTTCCGTTGACGTTCTATCTCCGAGAGTTCGTCTTCGTAACGGGTAATCTTGTGTTCCAACGATTTCTCATGCTGGTGGATGGTCTGTCGCTTACCCTCCCAATAGCGTTTGTCACGCACGATGTCCTGCAGGTACTTGTCGCTCTGGATATAGTCGCGACCCACGATCTCCGAGGCATCGCTGATCACCTCCTCAGGCAGTCCGCTCTTACGGGCAATTTCGATGGCGAAGCTCGAACCGGGCTGTCCGATGCTCAGCTGGAACAGGGCCTGCATCTCGTGACGGTCGTAGAGCATGGCGCCGTTCACCACACCTTCGTGGTCCTCTGCGAAGTGCTTCAGGTTCTGGTAGTGGGTGGTGATGACACCGAAGGCTTTCTTCTGCCAGAATTGCCTCAGTACGGCCTCGGCGATGGCGCCGCCGATGGTGGGTTCCGTACCCCCGCCAAACTCATCTATTAATAATAAGGTACGCGCGCTAGCCTGCTTCATCATCATCTTCATGTTCAGCAGATGTGAAGAGTAGGTCGAGAGGTCGTTCTCGATGCTCTGCTCGTCGCCGATGTCGATCATGATGTCCTCGAACAGTCCCGTCGTCGAACGGTCGCCCACGGGGATACTCAGTCCACATTGCAGCATATACTGCAACAGTCCCACCGTCTTCAGACACACCGACTTACCACCGGCGTTCGGCCCCGATATAATCAGCAGCCGTCCTGTCTCCTTGTCTCCCTGTCTCCTTGTCTCCCTGTCTTCTTGTCTCCCTGTCTCCTTGTCTCCTTGCAGACGTATATCCAGCGGCACGACCTTCTTCCCTTGCTTTTCCAGCGACAACTGTAGCAACGGATGAATAGCTCTGATCCAGTCCAGATTGGGTTCGGCCTTCACTTCAGGCTCGAAGGCTTTCGTCTGTTTTGCCAATTCTGCCTTGGCGTGTAACAGGTCTATCTGTGCCAGGAACTCGTAAGAATCCAGAATTTCAAAGACATGCGGACGAACCTCATCAGAGAATACCGTCAGGATACGGATAATCTCCCTACGCTCGGCAGCCTCCAGCTCACGTACTTTGTTGTTGGCCTCGACCACCTCTGTGGGTTCGATGAATACAGTCTTTCCCGTAGCCGATTCATCATGCACGATTCCGTTGATCTTGCGTTTCACACCTGGTGCAACGGGTATTACCAGTCTTCCGTCTCTCACGGCGGGTGTCACGTCTTTGTCCACCAGACCATCCTTCTGTGCGGCATGGAGAATGGTATATAAGGTTCGCGAGATCGAACCCTCTGTCTTCTGTAGATCATGACGGATGCTGGCCAGCGTCATCGAGGCCGAGTCTTTGATCTTACCAAACTTATCCAATATAGAATCTATCCGGCGAATCATTGCCGGGAAGGTTGTCACACCCTCTGTCATACGGTGCAACGCAGGGTAGGGGTAGTTCAGCTCACCGTTCGCGGTCTCCTCAGCGCCACGCTCCAAATACTTCACGATGTTCGCAATCGTCTCCAGCGAGCGACGCAGGTCCCACACTTCGTCCTCCTCCAGATGGGTATTTTCCAACCGGATACGCTTGATACTCTCGCGTACATCAAAGAAATACTGCATGGGGAAGTTGTCGGCCTCTTCCTGTAAACGACGGAACTCACGGATCTGTTCCTGCCATTCATTCACGACATCAGCATCTGCCGAGAAGGCCATCTCGTCGACCTTCTCCTTACCGAGTGTACTCAGACAACGTTCTTTCAGTAGTCCTCTGATCTCATCGAAACCGATCTTCTTTTCGAAGTTGTTAGGGTAAATCACGCTGCAAAGGTACGAATAAGTGAATGAAATACCAAATTTATTTGAGTTTTTCTGAGCGTGAGTACCTTCGAGCATCGCTCAAAGGTACGAAAAAATAGTGAATAGTGAATAGTGAATAGTGAAATTTTGGGCAAAAACTTAATTTTCTTGCCTAAAAATTTGTTCATTTCCCAAAATCTTTGTACCTTTGCACCCGCTTTCAAGACAACGAAGCACTGGAGAGATGGTAGAGTGGTCGATTACAGTAGTCTTGAAAACTACCGTACCGAGAGGTACCGGGGGTTCGAATCCCTCTCTCTCCGCAATATCACCTGATTATCAGTGATTTACGAGATTTACACCCAATTTTACACCCCAAAATGTAAGATTGGGTGTTTTCTTTTTAATAGGCCAGAAGGTAGCATAAATCCGCTGACCTGGGGTCAGCGGATTTTTGACCTGTCATTAGCCAGCACAGGGACGCAAGAATGGCTGAGGTGCGAAAGAGGAATACAAAAAGTGAAACACGGGATGAGGTGTGCATTGGATATTGTCATAACAATTTAATACGCTTTATTCCGACATCTTAGAAAAAAGCAGTAACTTTGCGCCCAAAATAATTATCTGTATCATTCACAACTATAGAGCATTTATGAAAATACTTGTTGTAGATGACGAACTAGACATCTGCGAGATACTCCAATATAATCTTGAGACGGAGGGATACGAGGTGGCTGCCGTCAACTCTGCTGAGGAGGCACTAACGCTGGATCTGACGGAATACGCACTGATTCTTCTGGATGTGATGATGGAGAACATGTCGGGATTCCAAATGGCGCATAAGATGAAGGAGAATCCTGCTACGGCGCAGATTCCCATCATCTTCATCACGGCACTCGACGGGGAGAACCACATGGTGAAAGGACTCAATATCGGTGCTGACGATTATATTGTCAAACCCCTGAGCATGAAGACCGTAAAGGCAAGGGTCAATGCGGTGCTCAGGCGGGTATATCCGCATGGGATGCGAGACGGGATGTCCGAGACAGACACGGTATGTTATGAGGGTATTGTGCTTGATTTAAAGGCAAAGACAGTCAGCCTTGACCATCAGGATCTGCCGTGCACGAAGTTGGAGTTTGAGCTTCTGTCCTTCCTGCTTCAGCATCCGGGCGCGGTGTATTCACGCGAGGATTTGCTGAAATCCTGCTGGCCGATGGATACGTGCGTGCTTGACCGTACGGTAGATGTCAACATTACCAGGCTGCGCAAGAAACTGGGACCCTATGGAAAACAGATTAAAACACGTGTAGGCTATGGTTACTGTTTCGAGAAGTAGCGTTTTTCAACGAAACCTGTTGCTAAGCATCGGTGGTGTATTCCTGCTTTTCGCTATTTGCTTCTGCATCTATCAGTATCAGCGTGAAAAAGAGTACAAGATTGACATTCTCCACTCACGTCTGCAGATGTACAACTACGATATCATGCAGGTGCTGGGCGAGGACGGCATCACCAGTAGGCGCCAGTTTCTAAGCTATGTGAGGCAACATCCTTTGAAGGGTCTCCGTGTCTCCGTCATCGACAGGCAGGGACGGGTGCTCCTTGACAGCAACGAGCCTCATCCTGACTCATTAGACAATCATCTTGGGCGAAAAGAAATCCAACAGGCACTGCGCGACGGCAATGGCTTCGACCTCAAGCGCATGTCGCATTCCACCCACGAGACCTATTTCTACTCCGCCACACGCTTCAAGCGCGTCATCGTGCGCACCGCCGTACCTTATTCTGCAGATTTGACGCAATCGCTACGGGCAGACAACACCTATATCTATTTCTCCATAGTCTTGACCCTGCTCCTGGGAAGCGTGCTTTATATCAGCACACGCCGCATCAGCCGACATATAAGCTATCTGCGCGAGTTTGCCATCAATGCCGAGAATGGCGAGCCATTGGACCATGAGCTGGAGCGGCATCTGCCCGATGATGAGTTGGGTGACATCAGCCATACTATCATCATGCTCTATTGGAAATTGCGACATGCCGAGGAGGACAAGGCGCGATTGAAGCGACAACTCACCCAGAATGCCGCCCACGAACTGAAGACGCCCGCCATGAGCATCCACGGCTATCTGGAGAGCATCCTCGACAATCCCAGCATGCCTGAGGATAAGCGGAAACATTTTCTGGAGCGCTGCTATGCCCAGAGCAAGCGCATGAACAAGCTGCTGCTCGACATGAGTGCGCTGACAAGGCTCGACGAGATGGATGCCAATGACCTCCGCCATCGTGAGGAACAGCAGCAGGTGGACGTGGTGCAGATTGTTCGCAGCATCCTCGACGACACAGCCCTTGCGCTCCAGGAAAAAGGGATCACACCACGCTTGAAGATGCCCCCGCAAGTCATGATAGCCGCCGATGCCAGCCTTATCTATAGCATCTTCCGCAACCTTATAGACAATGTCATAGCCTACGCTACGGATGCATCTCTCGTTGAAATCACCTGTAAACCTGTAGCCCATGAAGATTACCGATTATATGAGTTCTCCGTGAGCGACAATGGTCCTGGGGTAGAGCCCCAGCATTTGGAACATCTTTTCGAACGCTTCTACCGAGTAGATAAGGGGCGTAGCCGAAAACTCGGCGGCACCGGTCTCGGCCTTGCCATCGTCAAGAATGCCGTAACCGTCCACGGCGGCACTGTAACGGCCCTTCCCACTCCCGGCGGTGGACTGACTGTCAGGTTCACCCTTCAGGAGTAATATGGATAAAGAAAAAGAAGAAAGTATGGAATCAAAATCACCAAAAGAAATACAAGTCGAAGAGAAAATAACCGAATTGGTTACAAAGATTGTGGACGGCCAGACATCTGGCGATGACTTACCTATGAGACTGTGGAATAGTCTTCGGAATCATCAGGAAATAGCCGCTATACAAGAGTATGCCAACATGGTGTCAATAGGACGTCTGGGGTTGAATGACCATGGGCCTGTTCATATGAAGACTGTATGCCGCAATGCCTTGAAGATGCTGAGTATATTACATACTGCAGGAATGCAGACAAGTCTGGAAAAGGAAAACATCGGAACGTTTGCCGACAGTGTAGCGGCGGTGATGCTTGCCTCACTTCTTCATGACAGCGGAATGACAATAGGAAGGAGTGGGCATGAACTGTATTCTGGCATCATATCCTATCCTATTATTGAAAAGGTTTTGTCGCAACTCCTTCCTGAAGACTGTCATATCCTGAGGCGGACCATCATCCGCTCCATCGCAATAGAAGGCATCGTCGGACACATGGCTACACATCCCATCCATTCCGTTGAGGCTGGTATCATTCTTATCGCAGACGGGTGTGACATGACAAAAGGACGTGCCCGCATTCCTTTGGAAATACCGTCAAAACCGACTGAAGGCGATATCCACAAGTATTCTGCAAACTCTATCGAAAAGGTTAAAATAGGGCGGGGGAATGAACGTCCCTTGAAGATTGAGATACACATGAGGGCAGAGGTAGGCTTCTTCCAAGTCGAGGAAGTCCTGATTCCCAAGATTCAGTCAAGTCCTGCCAAGAGCCTGTTGGAGTTGTATGCAGGAGTTGAGGGAGAAGAAATGAAACGGTATATGTAATGTTATAATGTCGTTTCACGGTTATTGCAATCTCATGACATTGTGAGGTTGCAATAATTCTTTATTACCCTTGCAATACGTCTGTAATATCCTGGCTGTACTTTTGCAGCGTCAAATTTTAAAAGCAAATGACGATGAAAAAATTTATTAAAGTATTCTTATCTGTACTGCTATTTACTGGATTCAGCAATGCAATTCTGGCAGAAAACAGAGATCCGGAACCTAAAGTGGGTTCCATTTGTGGACGAGTTATTGACAATACAAAACAGGCTTTGCCTGGTGCATGTGTCTATATCGATGGATTACAGACAGGGGATGTCAGTGATATCAGTGGATTCTACTCGATAAAGAATCTTAAGCCGGGGAATTATAAGGTGGTTGTTTCTTATGTCGGTTACGACCCTTATACAATGGAACTAATTGTAAAAGAAGGTAAGGCTACTGAACATGATATTGTATTGACTGAGGGCGTAGAACTTCAGGAAGTGGTTGTGGTAGGTGCATTCTCCGGTCAGAGAAAGGCAATCAATATGCAGAAGAATAATCTGGGTATAACAAATGTCGTTTCAGCTGACCAAGTGGGAAAATTTCCTGATTCAAATATTGGCGACGCCTTGAAGCGTATAAATGGTATCAATGTACAGTATGATATGGGAGAAGCCCGTTTCGGACAAGTAAGAGGTACAAGTGCAGACTTGACATCTGTAACTGTAAACGGCAATCGCCTTCCATCCGCTGAAGGTGATACTCGTAATGTCCAGTTGGACTTAATACCTGCCGATATGGTACAAACTATTGAGGTCAGCAAGGTTGTCACTAGTGATATGGACGGTGATGCCATTGGTGGTGCAATCAATCTTGTAACCAAAAATACACCCTACGACAGAGTCTTCAACGCAACCGTTGGTACAGGTTGCAATGCCGTGAGTGACAAAATGCAACTCAATCTCGGACTTACTTATGGCGATCGTTTCTTCAACGACAAGCTGGGTCTGATGATGGCAGCTTCCTACCAAAATGCACCTGGTGGAGCCGATAATACCGAATTTGAATATGATGTAGACGATGATGGTAAAGTATTTTTAGATAAGGCAGAAGTTCGCCAATATTATGTGACACGTGAACGACAGAGCTACTCATTGGCTACAGATTATAAATTCAATCCGAACCATAAGATTTCATTTAAAGGAATATACAATAGACGCAGTGACTGGGAGAATCGTTATAGAATAACTTACAAGAAGTTGAACGAAGATCCCTCAAAACAATCTGTTGTATTACAGACCAAGGGCGGTAGTGGAGACAATAAGGATGCACGCCTGGAGTTGCAGCAGACTATGGACTTTATGTTGGATGGTGAACATACTTTTGGGAGATTAAATATGGATTGGGCCGGTTCTTTTTCACGCGCAACAGAGGACCGTCCAAATGAGCGTTACTTTGGTGTTACAATGAAGGGTAAGAAAAATGAAGATTATTTTAGCGATCTCAGTTTTGTTGGAGCCGGAGGACGTAACCCATATCCTAATAAAGGCATTGGAAATGTTGATGACTACAAATGGAGTATTGATGAATTGACAAATTCAGATCAACAAATCAAAGAGAATGAATGGAAATTTCGCCTTAACTTTGAGTTGCCGTTGACTACAGGATCTTTTGGTAATACACTTAGATTTGGTGCAAAGTACACAAATAAAACTAAGGAACGTGAAACTCATTGCTATGATTATGCAGATGTTTATGAAAGCGAATTTGAAGACGGTTGGATAAATAACATGAACGGACAAATTAGAGATGGGTTTATGCCAAATGGCAATTATCCTGTGAACACTCCATTCATTACAAAAGAGTATCTGGGCAGCCTGAAAATGAATCCTAATCAAGATGGAGCATACGAATTGTATGAAGAGGCATCGGGAAACTACAAAGCAAAAGAGGCAATCACTAGTGCATATGTTCGCTATGACCAGAAACTTTGGAATAAATTGGATTTGATTCTGGGTTTAAGAATGGAGCACACTTCACTTAATTACAGCGGATTCAACTGGGTTGTTGATGATTTGGAAGATGAGCAGGGTCGTTTGGAAGCTACAGGAGATAAGAGAAATGACTATATCAATTGGTTGCCTAGTGCTTTGTTGAAATACAACGTAACTGATGACTTAAAATTGAGAGCCTCATTTACCAAAACCCTATCTCGCCCCAAATATTCAGCTTTGGTTCCTTGTATTCACTATAATATAGCCGAAGGGGAAGCTAGTTTTGGTAATGCAAACTTAAAACCGACAACATCATATAATTTCGACCTTGGTGGAGAGTATTACTTTGAGAGCGTAGGTCTTGTTAGTTTAGGACTTTTCTATAAGAATGTGCATGATGTTATAGCAGATGAGAAATGGAAAAGCACAAATGATCCTAATATCCCAAGCGGTCTGCTAAATGAAGATGGTGATCCTGTTAAATACGAAATTACGAAACCCATTAATGCGTACGATGCCGATTTGTTCGGTGTAGAAGTCGCTTACCAGAGAGATTTTGGTTTCATTACCCCGGCCTTGAAATGTCTCGGATTCTACGGAACATACACCTATACACATAGTACAACAAAGAACCACAACTTTGAGCACCGTACTATGGAGGACGGAGAAAAAATCAAGATGACAGGTTCTCCCGCTCATACTGCAAATGCATCTTTTTACTATGAGAATAAGGGTTTGAATGTGAGAGTATCTTACAATTTTGCATCTGAATTTGTAGATGAATTTGGTACAGTTGCAGCATTGGACCGTTATTATGACAAGGTAAATTATTTGGATGTCAATGCCAGCTACACATTCGGCAAAAGATGCAAAACTACAATCTATGCAGAGGCAAATAATCTGCTTAACCAGCCATTGCGATACTATCAGGGAACCAAAGACCGCACTATGCAATTGGAATACTATGGAATTAGGGCAAATCTTGGAGTAAAATTTCAGTTTTAACAATTAAATTAATTATATGACAATGAAAAAGTTAATGACATTGGCGATTGCCTTCATCATTTCAGTAGGAGCCTTCGCACAAAAAAATGAGGTTTGGAGTTCATTAAAAAAAGATGCTAATTTCTTTTTAGCCAATGATTTGGGCAGAAATGGATATTATGACCAGAAACCAATCGCAGAACTAATGGGAATAATGGCAGAAGAAATTGGCCCAGAGTGTATAATCGCCGCAGGAGATGTGCATCATTTTGATGGTGTACAGAGCGTGGATGATCCTTTATGGATGACCAATTATGAACTAATTTATAGCCATCCTGAATTGATGATTGACTGGCTTCCTGTTTTGGGAAACCATGAATATCGTGGAAAAACGCAAGCTGTCATGGATTATTCCAATATAAGTCGTCGATGGAATATGCCGGCAAGATATTATACTAAAGTTTATGAGGAAGATGGCACTACCGTTCGTTTCGTTATGGTGGACACAACTCCACTGATGAGTAAATATAGAAATGAAAGTCAGAAATATCCTGATGCCAGCAAACAGGACAATACTAAACAATTGGCATGGGTGGATTCCGTACTTACCTCAGCCAAGGAAGATTGGGTAATCGTGGTAGGACACCATCCCATTTATGCGGAAACCCCGAAAGATTCAAGCGAACGTAAGGATATGCAGAATACACTGGGAAAGGTACTGACAAAGCACAAAAATGTTGCAATGTATTTGTGCGGACATATCCATAATTTCCAGCATATTTGTGCGGAAGGAAGTTCTATAGACTATATAGTAAACTCATCCGCGTCATTAAGTCGCAAAGTAAATCCTATCAAAGGAACCCAGTTTTGCAGTCCTGAAACAGGATTCTCGGTCATTGCTGCAGACGAGAAGGAACTCTGTGTACATATGATAGACAAGAACGGCAATGTGTTGCATAGCGTAAAAAAAATGAAATAAGTCATTTACTCGTGTCTTTACTGATGTAAGTAGTAGGCTTCCCCTTACCGGATTGAAGGTAGGGGGATTTTTTTGATACTTGCTTTGTAACAACCATTTAATTAAAGACAAACTTTTTTGAAAATAAAAGATAGAAGTCTTCATGAAGTCAGAGGTAGGACTTTTTCAGGTAGAAGGTGTGCTCATGCCTAAGGTACAGTCAAGTCCATCCAAGCACCTGGTGGAACTCTATGCCTGTGTAGAAGGGCAAGAAACAAAAAGGTATCTGTAGTTATTACAATCTTATTACGCTATTGT
>JAEEGJ010004655.1_pt1 | contig 45636 bp, 29 predicted proteins | sample 8958761 | NCBI WGS metagenome assembly JAEEGJ01 (sample SAMN16246546, study PRJNA631951) | gut metagenome | biome: gut microbiome; feature: rumen; material: RS-attached | host: Bos | place: Iran: Karaj | collected 2018-10
TCGCTGGCAGTTCAAGCCCGGGTAAGGTTCCTCGCGTATCATCGAATTAAACCACATGTTCCTCCGCTTGTGCGGGCCCCCGTCAATTCCTTTGAGTTTCACCGTTGCCGGCGTACTCCCCAGGTGGAGTGCTTAATGGTTTCCCTAGGTCACGCACAGTCTGTCGCGCATGACGAGCACTCATCGTTTACGGCGCGGACTACCAGGGTATCTAATCCTGTTTGATACCCGCGCTTTCGAGCCTCAGCGTCAGTAACACCCCAGAAGGATGCCTTCGCAATCGGGGTTCCTCGTCATATCTAAGCATTTCACCGCTACACGACGAATTCCACCTTCCTTGTGTGAACTCAAGCCCTCCAGTATCAACGGCACGCCAACGTTGGGCGCTGACATTTAACCGCTGACTCAAAAGGCCGCCTACGCTCCCTTTAAACCCAATGATTCCGGATAACGCTCGCATCTTCCGTATTACCGCGGCTGCTGGCACGGAATTAGCCGATGCTTATTCGAACGGTACATGCAGAGGACCACAAGTGGACCCTGTTATTCCCGAACAAAAGAGGTTTACAACCCGTAGGGCCGCCTTCCCTCACGCTACTTGGCTGGTTCAGTCCTCCGACCATTGACCAATATTCCTCACTGCTGCCTCCCGTAGGAGTCTGGACCGTGTCTCAGTTCCAGTGTGGGGGACCTTCCTCTCAGAACCCCTACCGATCGTCGGCTAGGTGGGCCGTTGCCCCGCCTACTACCTAATCGGACGCATCCACATCCCGTGCCGTGTAACTTTACTCCAAGGACCATGCGGGCCAGGGAGACCATCGGGTGTTAATCTTACTTTCGCAAGGCTATCCCCGAGCACAGGGCAGATTGGATACGCGTTACGCACCCGTGCGCCGGTCGCCATCATCGGTTGCAAGCAACCAACATGCTGCCCCTCGACTTGCATGTGTTAAGCCTGTAGCTAGCGTTCATCCTGAGCCAGGATCAAACTCTTCACTGTATAATGTCTTGCCGCTGGGAAACGGACTACGCAGCGAGGAGCATCTCTCCCGGACTCCCTAATACATGTCCTAAGACGGACATTGACGGTTCGCTTTCTTTCTTGTACTGCTGTATCTATCTGTCTATGGAATCCTATCAAAGAACCACCGCGAAAAGAGAGAAAAAAAAGCGCCCGACCGCACAAAGCGAAGGGCCATCCTCTCTTTTGCGGGGACAAAGGTACGCACTTTCAGAAAAACAACAAAACTTTACAGCAACTTTTTTCAAAAAAAATGCACTTCTCGCAAATCACACCTTATTAATATAATATATAAAGGGAAATAAGAAACAGAACGCACAGGGAAAACACAACCTGTTTTTTCAACCACACACGCTTGCACATATACAGAAAAAAAGCTATCTTTGCACTGCATTAAGATAAAAAGTATCATGAAAAGAAGAGATTTCATCAAGAATTCTGCCCTCCTGGCCGTAGGAACAGGAATATGCAACCATGCAAACGCAGAGATTACACAAGCTCCTCAAAACGAAATTGAGAAAAAAGAGCAGTCTGACAAACTGATCGATTCCGCACCCATGCTACAAAACTATGCGGACAACAGCATGGGCATTGCGTTTAGTGTCTCTGATATGGCAAATGGCTTTGTGACCTTCAGCGAGAGCCCTGACATGAGTAATGGAAAGACTGTCAAATGTGGAGGCTATCGAGTAACGGACATGAATGACAAGGTAATGTTGGTTCGGCTGACTGGACTGAAACCTGCCACTACCTATTATTATAAAATAGGAGCTGACCGCATTAGTTACAAGGGTGGGTATAATATGCAAATCCTTGGAACTGAAATCGATCCACGCATATATCATTTCACCACAGCTGGCGAGGAGGCAAAACCTCACTTCTGCGTCATCAATGACACGCATGTGAACTGGAAATCTTTCAATAAGATAGTGGACAAACTTGTTGAACTGAATCCCAGTTGTGTCATCTGGAACGGCGATGCATGCAACGTAGAAGAAACCATAGAGGCTCAAAAACGCATTTTCCTGAAACCTGAGATTTCTCACAAAGATTATGCTGCAGAAATCCCTTATCTGTTCTGCTGCGGCAACCATGATTCACGCGGATTGGCCAATCGCCATATGGAAAGAGTATGGATGTTCCGCCAACCTGAAGAACGCCTTTCACGAGACTGGGATTTAGGTCGCAACTTTGCTGTCCGTATGGGTGACATTGCCTTAATAGGATTAGATACTGCAGAAGACAAATTGGACACAAACCCGCTCTTTGCTGGTCTTTTTACCAGTGCAGCATATCGAGAGGCACAAATGCCTTGGCTGAGAGATGCACTACAGCAACCTGAGATTGCTTCTGCACCTTATCTGGTAGCCTTCTGCCATATTCCTCTCTTCGACCCTGATCCAAAAGCCAATCCTGGTGATTTGCACCCAGCTGACAAAGATCCCAACTACAGTCCTGATTTCGCATCTTGGCAACGTACATGTGCTCAGCTATGGGGACCCCTACTTGAGGAAGCAGGTTGCCAAGTCATAATCGTGGCCCATCAGCACGCCTACCGCTACGATGCTCCTACAGAAGATCGCAAATGGGCACAGATCGTTGGCGGAGGTCCAGACATGCAGAAAAATGGACGCAGTTATCCCACCGTTATCGAAGGAACCATTTCAGACAATCAACTGAAAATTACAGTCCACAACATTCGTGACGAAAAGATTCAGGAAGTGTTGACCTTTGCTCCACGCAAAGTAAAGAAGAACAAAAAGAAGTCAAAGAAATAAACTACATAAACAATCAAACCTATGATTTATTTAGAAGGAACAGAGACGATCCAAACTGGATCTGAAGCATTGAAAGCCTTCTCTAGCGGCAAACTAGATTCTTTCATGGACCAAGCCATCTCTCTTGGAGTGAATGCTGGAAAGAGTATCTTGTTGGCGATTCTCATTTTTGTGGTAGGGCGCTACGTCATCAGACTAACCAACAAATTGATAGCCAACATGTTGGAACGGCGTCGTGTGGAACCCACCATTCAATCTTTCCTTAAAAGTTTCACAAACATTCTTCTGACCATTCTACTCGTCATCACAGTCATCAGCGCACTGGGCGTGAACACAACATCATTCGCAGCCTTGCTGGCATCAGCTGGTGTAGCTATAGGAATGGCTTTGAGCGGAAATCTGCAGAATCTGGCAGGCGGAATCATCCTGTTGCTTTTCAAGCCCTACAAAATAGGTGACTACATTGAAGCGCAAGGTGTAAATGGTGTCGTACAAGAAATCCAGATTTTCCACACGATCATCCTGACTGTCGACAACAAGCAGATCTATATTCCCAATGGTGCTCTCAGCAGTGGAAGCATTACCAACTACAGCGCCAAAGAATTGCGACGCGTAGATTGGACAGTAGGAGTTGAATACGGCACAGATGTGGAGAAAGTTCGAGCAGCACTCATGAAACTCATCGATGCTGACAATCGTATTCTGAAAGATCCCGCTCCCTTCATTGCATTGCGAGAACTGGCTTCCAGCAGTGTGGACTTCACTGTCCGCGGATGGGTCAAAGGTGCTGACTACTGGGGAGTCTTCTTCGACATGAACAAGCAAATCTACGAAGAATTCAATCGCCAAGGAATCAGTTTCCCCTTCCCACAAATCCAAGTTCACCAGTCATGACATTGAACCAAACAAAGAAAGAAAGCGTCCAACTCACAAAGCTGGGCGCTTTCTTTTGAATACCACCAATTCTACTTCACTATCCGACCAGAAGACACAACACGTTGAGTCAGGAGTTTCAACACGTTGAGTTGGCCAACACAACACGTTGTGAACGCACTCACGTCCAGTGATACTTTCCAATCAGAATTCTTTTCCTCGATAGAACTCCAGAATCTTCTGGCGGAAGAGAAACGTATATCTCGACTGAATGGAATTGGATTCTGCGCGACTAAGGTTCGTCTTTGCTTCCTGAAATTCCGTTGCAGTCGCCTTTCCATTATCATATTTGCGCTGCACCAGTTCAAAGGCCGTCTGAGCAGAAGCAAGGGCTGTCTCGCTACTTTCACATTGGCGCTGAGCTGCCAAAGCATTGTAGTAGGCTTGCTGGATTTCTTTATAGAGAGACTTCTTCGTCTCCTCCAACTGGATTTCCTGCGAATGGACTTGCAGACGGGCTGAACGAATGCTGTTGCGAGTGGAAAAGCGATTGAAAAGAGGAACTGAAAGAGAGAGAGCTAAATACTGGCTGAAATTATCGCGCATTTGTGAACCGAAAACAGAGGTGTTGTATCCAGAGGTCTTGTAGTAACTCGTTCCAAGACCTGCACTGAAATACAACGAAGGGTACAAACCACTCTTGGCAAGAAAAACATTCTTTTGAGCACTGAGCAAACGCGTCTGCTCGGCCAGAATCTGAGGCTTGATGCCCAAAGCCTCATTGTAGACCAAATCAGGAGAAGGCAACGTCACCTCATTCACGACAGAAAGTATGGGGCGCTCCACATCAAAACCCTCAGGAGTTTCCAGTTCGAGCATCTGGGTCAAGTCCAATAATGCCAAAAGATACGAATTACCCTGTTGAGTCAGTGACAACGAATCCGAAGCGAGCGTAGATCGTATCTGAGCCAAGTCTGCCTCAGAAGCTTTATCGTTTTGGAAAAGGAGTTCCATGCGATGTACCTGAGCTTGGCTAAGCTCTACCTGACGCTTGGCCACTTCAACCAAATCCTTTTGGTAAATCGCCTCCAAATAGGCAGACACCACGTTCAGCATCACACTCTCGCGCGTTTTCTCGAAGTCCTGCAAAGCTGCCTGCAAATTCAGTTTCTTTATCTTTATGTCTGCAGGAATCTGGCCACCTGTAAACAATGGTACATTCGTCGACAAGCTAAAGTTGGTGCTTTGCGTATTACGATTGGCATACGTGTTGTTAGCAGTCAAAGCACGACCAAAGTTGAAACTCTCCCCCACACTTCCTGACAAATTCGGCAAGCGGCTGTTGCGGGATGTGCTCAACGAAATCTCCTGTTGCTTCACATTGGCTTCCTGCTGCTTGATAATCAGATTATGAGCCACAGCATACGAAATGCATTCCTGCAAGGTCCAAACTTTATCAGCATGAACAGGAAGCAATGCCACAGATGTGAGCAAAGCGATGATTACTCTTTTCATGATTTCTCTTCTTGCTTTAAGATTCCACGTACTTTCTGCCCTACTTTCAGACCTTCTTTGATCTCGATGTTAATGCCATCGCTTAATCCTGTCACGACATTCTGACGCTGAAATTGTTGCTTGGGTACAGAATCTGTCAACAGATATACAAAGGTGCTGTCACCAGAGAATTGCAGAGCAGCCTCAGGAACTGAGATTGTTTTAAAGGCGCGCTCCAACACGATCTCTGCATTGGCTCCATATCCTGATCGCAGAGAGATGCTGTCAGGAATCATCAAAGCAGCCTTTATCTCGAACTGATTGGCACCATTGGACTCCATTCCTTTAGGGGATATGTATTCCAAGACAGCATTCAACTTCAAGTCTTGTACTGCACCAACTGTAATAGTGACAGGCATCCCCTCTACAATGCGGCCCACTTCTGTCTCATCCACATTACCACGAAAAATAAGGCTTGTCATATCAGCCACAGTCGCGATAGTAGTTCCATCATTGAAAGAATTGCTCAGAATGACAGAATTGCCCACTTTCACAGGAATGTCCAAAATCAGTCCATCAACAGTGCTTCTGATAAGTGTCGTACTCATCTTGGCATGAGTTAGCGAGACACCATCGCGCACGATATTGAGCGCATCTTTCGAACTTGAAAGTTCTGCTTTAGCCTGGTTGAAGGTTACCAGAGATTTCTCATAATCCTCTGCACTCACTACCTTATCATTGTAAAGACGTTCCATGCGCTCGAAATCCGTCTTGGCTTGATTCAAATTGATTTCCGCCAAACGAACGCGATTCTCAGCCGAACTTAGATTGCCCATGTCAGGTATCACTTTCACCTTAGCTATCACTTCGTCCTTCTTTACCATCTGACCAGCTTCCTTGTAAAGCTCTGAAATGATACCTGAGATTTGGGGCTTGATGTTAATTTCATCGCGCGGTACTATCTTACCCGTCACAACGGTACTTTTCTCCAAGTCTTTTAACTCAGCGGTACAGATCTCGTAAACCTCTTCTTTCGGTTGAGATTTTTTGTACAGGAACACGAATGTTCCAATAAAGACAGCAGCTATTGCTGCCATAAATACCCATTTGAAAAACTTTTTCATATCTGTTTCTTATATTGTTTATTCTTCTCTCATTGCATCCACTGGTTTTATCTTCATAGCTCGATATGCAGGTACTAATCCTGCCACTACACCCAGCAAAGCCAATAATGAGGCTGCTCCCACAGCCAATGCGAAAGTTATCTGGAACTGTGCGTTCTGCGTATCTTCGCTCAATCCCACTTCCATTGCCTGCAAAATCAATACAGCCAACGTTATTCCACTCATACCTGCCACAAGGGTTAATACCACACTCTCACTCATTACCATCAGGAGGATATCTCGTGGAGTTGCACCAATAGCACGGCGAATACCAATCTCAGTCGTACGTTCCTTCACCGTTACTATCATGATGTTACTCACTCCGATAGCACCTGCCAGAAGAGTTCCCAGACCTATCATCCATACAAGAATACTCACTCCACTAAACAAATTTTCAACCATACTGAAAATCGCCTCTGTGTTCACTTTTATGACAGCCTGCGTATCATCAGGATGAATCAAATGTGTTCGCTTCAAAAGTGCCTCTGCACGAGACTGCACTTCCGACATCTTATAGTGAGAATAAGCCGTCAGGCAGAGTATATCCACATCTGTACCTCTGTTATAGGTCTGCTGCATGGTTGAATAGGGAAGACGCACCGTAGTTTCTGCATTTCCTCCAATATTGATGCCCCCATTCTTCTTACCGCTTACTCCAACAATGCGATAATATACACTATCCAGTTGGATAAAGCGCCCACAGGGATCCTCGTCCTTCGCTAATTTAGGAAACAATTCCTCGATGATACGGGTTCCCACCACACAAACTTTCCTTCTCTGAATATTATCCACATCATTCAGATCCCGTCCGAATTTAATCTTTGGATTATCCACTTGACTATAGTCGCCCCTTTGGCCACTGATACTTACGCGGATGCTGTGGTTGTCTCTTATCGCATTACTGCCCCATTTGGTCAGTAAAGGCGTACAGATTTCTATCTCAGGAATACAGTTCTTTACCCTTTCTACATCTTCCATCTCAATAGACCAAAAGCGTCCCTCGCGGAATCCTTTGTAGGGCATGCTGGTTTGCCCTCCAATCAGGAAACCAGAATTGGAAGCAAATCCTGCAAAATTATTGCCCAGCATATTTTCCAGTCCCTTACCTCCCCCCATCAACAGGATAAGCATAAAGATTCCCCAAAAGATTCCGAAGGCTGTCAGAAAAGTACGAGTCTTGTTCTTTGTCAGCGAATCAAAGACTTCTTCCCATTGATCTAAATCCAATAGTTTCATGCCCGTAATGCGTCTATAGGTTTCACTTTTACTGCATTCATGGCAGGGAATAATCCTGCCAAGGCACCAGCGATGACAATTATGACAGTTGCTGTCAGGCAAGTGGAAAGATCCACAGTGGGATCCAGGAAGTACTTTGCTTGCCATACACCCATATCCATCGTCTGACCTCCCACGCTGTAATCCATATACTCACAAAAGAAGATGCCAATGAGCATACCGATATAACCAAAGATTCCTGTGATAGCTACGCTCTCCAACACAACCATGCGAATAATACTCCAAGGGCGTGCTCCAACAGCACGACGGATACCAAACTCACGTGTGCGTTCCTTAACAGAAATCAACATAATGTTGCTCACTCCAACAACACCACTGATTAGCGTCAGCAAACCCAGTATCCAGAAAGATACATGCAGAATGTTTTGTGTTTTATGCATTGTAATACTGTCCTCTGCCTGGTTCCATATCCACAGCGCTCGACGGTCTTCAGGATTGAATGTATGGATGTAACTGGTCGCTCGCACGTATTCCGACTCGAACTTTTCCATTGTCTCCTCGCTATCGATATTCTTCACTGTCATAGTCAACTCATCGATGAATTTCCCTCGGTTGAAAATTGTCCCTACCGTAGTATATGGAGCATAGAGAGTGTTGGCGCTCGACATCTCGTCACTTTCAAATACACCTACCACTTGATAAGATATACCATTGATGTTGACCATTGCACCCAACGGATCCTTACCGTGTTTGTAGAGGCTTTTTGCGTTTTTGTTGCCTATCACTGCCACTTTGCGTTTCTGTTCCAAATCAATCTTATTGATGAAGCGTCCACGCAGCACTTTGACAGACATAACTTTTTCATATTCTGGGTAAATACCTAGAAGCTCACAACTGTTGATATGATTCCCTTCATTGCTTACCGTCAGTCCGCTCTGACTCAATCTAGGCATCACGTCATTCACATATTGGGGGAAAGACTTTCTTACCATGTTCAGATCACGTTCATCCAGCTTGATGAAGCGCCCTTCCTTCACGCCTTCGTATGGCATGGTTGTTATACCGCCGAATACATGAACTGCATCGAACGAGAATCCGCTCATGTTGTATTCAAAGCTATGTATGATGCCATTTCCTGCACCCTGCAAGACAATGATGAGGAAAAGTCCACTGGCTACAGCAAATCCTGTTGCTATAGTCCTCATCATGTTCCGCTTGATGGCACCCACTATTTCCTGAAAAGTATCAAACATCCTCTATGAACTATTTCATTATCGTCCCCATGCCGAAGGGATTCTTGCTGGAGTCCAGATTCTCTTCGATATTGCCAATCAGGCCATCCTTGATATGCACTATCTTCTCTGTCTGATAAGCCACACCACTCTCATGCGTCACCACCACAATGGTCATTCCTTGCTTGTGCAGATCTTTCAGGATTTGCATCACTTCCAGCGAAGTCTGACTATCCAGGGCACCTGTTGGCTCGTCGGCCAGGATTATTTGCGGCTGGGTTATCAATGCGCGAGCTATAGCCACACGTTGCTTCTGACCGCCCGAAAGTTCATTGGGATAGTGGTGTGCCCATTCCTTCAATCCAAGTTTATCCAGATATTCCAAGGCAAGTTGATTCCTTTTCCGCCTACTCACACCTTGATAGAACAAAGGCAGAGCGACGTTTTCCATTGCATCCTTGAAACCTATCAAATTGAAACTTTGGAAGATGAAGCCAATCATGCGGTTGCGGTAATCAGCAGCCTTGGTCTCGCTCAAGTTTCGGATGAGAGTGCCAGCCAGAGTGTACTCTCCCTCATCATAGCTGTCCAGGATACCCAGGATGTTCAGAAGCGTAGATTTGCCTGAACCTGAAGCTCCCATGATGGCCACGAACTCGCCCTTTGCGATATCCAGATCGATGCCCTTGAGTACATGAAGGGGTTGCGCTCCCGCGTAAGTCTTATGAATGCCTTTCAGATGTATCATCTTGCAGCAGTATGTTTTTAGGGTTCAAGCACCTTTAGTCCATCGGTATCCACCGTTGAGGCACGTCCAGCAGTCTTGTAGAACTTGCGCGTCTGTCCCTTCACATCCATATCACCAGCACCACTCAACGAGGCGCGCAACACGTCGCACAGCACCGTCAAATCCACGTCGCCTGCTCCGCTCACAGTGGTTTCCAGTTCTTTGCATTCCACGTTGGCATCAACATCACCGGCTCCACTTACACTAAGCCGAACGTCGCCCGGGCATTTTACTCTGTGGATATCCATGTCACCTGCTCCGCTTATCGTCACTTTGAGGCTCGCAGTTTCCAGGTCGTTGATGTCTATATCGCCTGCTCCATTTACCTCAATCTCCATAGGATTGTCCTGATGCATCTTACCTTTCAGGTCGATGTCGCCAGCACCATGCACATGGATGTACTCCAACATAGGGACGCCAATCAGAAGAGTGAGGCGCGGCGTTTTTTTAGTTATCTTGTCACTTTTCCCCTTATGCTCAGCACTGAGCACACCGTCCTCAACCTTGATGTCATAGGCGTCGATACGCTTTTCGTTACCATATACCTGAAGGCGGCAAATCGTGTCCTGTACCACCTCGAACTTTACGGAACCATGAGAATTCAGCTTCGTGAAATCTCCCAACTGAAGGTCGCGAGTCACGACGGGACCCCATTCCTCAGAGTCCTCGTACTCGTAATCCATAACTTCCTCTAACGCTGTTTTGAGGATTTTCGATACAGCGCGGTCGCACGATGTAAGGCTGAACATAGCTGCAGCAGCCAGTGTCAGCATGAAGAATCTCTTCGTTTTCATATTTCTTCTATTTATGTTCTCTTTGATGATTAAAACCTGTTTCTGAGTCCTTTTCATTAATAAACGCACGAACTCTGAAATGTTAACGGATGAAACACTTATTTCTGATAGTTGTCCGTAGTGCCGTAAACAGGTTCTTCCGCTCCACCGTATTGCGATTCGTAATCAGCCTTCAAGTCTTCGTAGAAAGCAGCTACCGAGGCACTCATATAGGGATCTAGCCAGAAGAAACCGATACCTAATGTTAAGCAGCACAGGATTGCCCAGCCGATGAAACTCAAGTAGAGCCAGAAGAGGTCGGCCTTATGCCCCTGCATCATGTCCATGCTAAGCTCGATGGCAGCATTGTTCTGCAGGTCGGGACGATCTCGCAGGATGTAAGGCGTCATGGAATAGGACAATGCTTTTATGATGCCTGGGATGATAAGCAGCAGACTCCACAGGAAGACATAGATTCCCAGAAGGAATTCCGTAGTGAAGATACGCAGGAACTGACCGTTGCGGTAGCCATCGAAAAGATGGCTGATGTCGAAGGGATCGCGATCCTCACGGCGATGGTTCGCCAGGAAGGTCATCGTAAAGCTCCAGGCAAGGGGAATCAGCAACAGAGTGAAGGCTGAACCCATACCTGGAATCCACAGGTTGACGGCACCCACGAATGTGGCGCTGAAGATGGTGGCGATGATGAAGTACACGAAGGTCAGCATGGCGGCCTCCAACCAACGGCCAGACAGGTCAAAACGTCCAGCAGCACGAATTTCTGAATTTGTTCTCATAACGTTTATTGTTCTTTTGAAGGAAATTATACATATATACTTTTGTTCTTGAATCAGGCAGGAGAACCGGCTTGCAGCGTTTCGGCTCGAGCGTTTACCTCCTGCATCGAGATACCCAGCGACTGCATCGTCTGCAGCATCTCAGGCAGGCGATGCTGGAAGAAGTCCTGCCGGCGTGCTTCACGGATATGTTCAGCAGCACCCTCGACGACGAAGTAACCCAATCCTCGACGATTGAAGATGATGTCGTTCTGGCTCAGCCAATCGTAGGAGCGCACCAAAGTATTGACATTCACCTCCACCTCAATAGCGTATTCGCGCACACTGGGCAGCCGTTCGCCTTCAGGATATCTCCCCTGCAGTATCTCATCGCAAATGCGTTCAGCTATCTGCATGTAGATGGGGTTTTGTTCTTTGAAAGTCATAAAGCGTTCTGTTTTCTTTTTTAGTTAAGGATTGCGCCGCGTGGTAATCTGAGCGCGGCAATAGAGTCGGTAAGTCAGCCACCAGATGAAGACTAGAACAGCCACTTCCAGCGATAGAACCACACATCCGACAAACGTGCCGGACACATGTTCGAGCCTATCCAACAATGCTTTGAAATTGTTGAAATGATTCATGAGGGCCGACACAACGAAGCCCGTCACGACTGAGAAGATCAGCGAGGCAGCCACCATGTAGAGCAGGGTATAGGCGATGCTGTAGCGATATCGCCAAGCACTACCCAAAGCAAAGAATGAGTAGTTGATCAGCGAGCAAGCCAACGCGATGAAGGCTATCAGCAAATTGCTCGTTGAGGAGCTGCTCAGGGTAGACCACACCTCACCATAGCTTTTCATTACCAGCACCGTATAGGACTGGAAACTGGTTTGACGCAGGATAGCCCATCCGAGCAAGACGTGCAGCAAATCGGCCAGCAGAATGCTAAGCAAGCCTGTAAGCAATCCGCCACCAATGATGAGGCAGGCGTGCCAGAGGAAGCGCTCCAAGTTGGTGGCTGGAAGAGTCAATTCGTTGATGCGACCCTGACGTGTAACCAAGTTGTGGAACATGTAGCCCATCATTACTGTCAGCATCATAGGCAGCAGGATATTGGTTCCGGCTGCCAGCGTAGTGAGGTCGTCTGCAGCATTCATGGTGATATAAGCCTCACGCGAACCACCCAGGGCGATAATCTTCCACAGGGCAAAGAGATACTTCATCAGCATGGGCAGCAGAGCGACAGCTGCCACCAGAATGAACATGCGGGTGTAGAAAGAACGGTTGATGGCAATATCCCATCGTGCCACGTTCTGGAATCGTTGGAAATTGAATGTATTCATAGCCTTTTATTTCTCTGTTGTCTGTTTCTCAATGTCTGCTGCCCACCTTCTGATGTCTGTCGTTTTTATGAACAGTTCCTCCAGATTGATGGGTTCGTTCTCCTCGACGAGCGGCTGCTGCAGCAGCACACGATTGCGGTCGATGATGGTTACGTGATCGAGCAGTCGCTCTACGTCGTGCACCTGATGAGTGCTGATGATGATGGTCTTCTCCTCTGTCACTCCCTCGAGCAACACGCGGCGGAACTGACTCTTCGAGAGTATGTCGAGGCCATTCGTCGGCTCGTCCATCAAGAGGTAACGCGTGTTCGTAGCCAAAGCCAGGCACATGTACACCTTCTTCTTCTGCCCCATACTCAATCCACCCAAGTGTACTTCAGGGCTCATGTCGAAGCCGTCGAGGCAGCGGTGAAGCAAATCCACGCTGAAATTGGGATAGAAGGGCTTGATAACCCGCACATACTCGCGCAGGGTGACACGAGGCATATCGTACTCCTCAGGCACCAGGAACAGCTCGCTCAACATCTGGGGCAGACGCTTGCATGCCTCCATACCGTCCACCTGAACACTGCCTGCCGAGGGACGCAACAAGCCCATTATTAAATACAATAAGGTACTCTTGCCCGTACCGTTCTTTCCCAGAAGGCCATACACTCCCCCACTCTGGAAATCCAACGAGAAATCACTCAGCACAGCATGGTGTCGATTGTATCCGAATGTAATGTTTTTTATACTTATCATAGTGTAATAGTTTAATAGTACACTGCAAAAGTAGTGAATTATTACATTCCGACAATAGCTTTTCTTTTTTTTAACACAAATTTAACATTTCGAGGGACGGAAAAAGGGAACGTGCTGAAAGGAAGGATTCAACACGTTGATTTGCTCGAGACAACACGTTGAGTTTCCTCTTGCGACGTGTTGCCTGATATCCAGCGACGGAATGGGGATGTTTCTTTCTTGGGTGGAGACTAGTCGATCACAAGCTCCACAGGGCAATGGTCGCTGCCGAAAACCTCGTTGTGGATAGTGGCGCTGACGAGGCGGTCATCCATCCGCTGAGAGGTCAGGAAGTAATCGATGCGCCAGCCTGCGTTCTTCTCTCTGGAACGGAATCTGTAGCTCCACCAGCTGTAGGCTCCTTCCAAGTCTGGATGGAAATGGCGGAACGTATCCGTGAAACCGCTCGCCAGGAGCTTTGTCATCTTTTCCCTCTCCTCGTCTGTGAAGCCAGCATTCCTGCGGTTGCTCTTTGGGTTCTTCAGGTCGATTTCCTCGTGCGCCACATTCATGTCACCGCAGACGATGACTGGTTTCTTCTGGTCGAGCGCGAGAAGATAGGAGCGGAAATCCTCTTCCCACTTCATCCTGTAGTCCAACCTGCGCAGCTCTTCCTGGCTGTTGGGTGTGTAGACGTTCACCAGATAGAAGTCCGGCATTTCCAGCGTGATCACTCTGCCCTCGTGGTCGTGTTCCTCGATTCCTATTCCGTAGGTGACTTCCAGCGGAGTATGCCTGGCGAACACAGCCGTTCCGCTGTATCCCTTCTTTTCCGCATAGTTCCAATACGAGGAGTAGCCTGGGAACTCGATGTCCAGCTGCCCTGCCTGCATCTTTGTCTCCTGCAGGCAGAAGAAATCCGCATCGAGCGCAGCGAATGATTCACTGAAATCTTTCCCAACGACGGCTCGCAGACCGTTTACATTCCAACTGATGAACTTCATATCTTGACGTGATTTCTGGTTTCTACCCTGCAAACTTACACAAAATTTCCGAACTATCAAGTGATTTGTTTGCCCAATTCGGCAGAATTGCTTAATTTTGCACGGTTTTTACGAAAATGTGCAATATTTCATTATATAATGTGTATGAGTTTAAAGATTGTAGTGCTTGCTAAGCAAGTTCCTGACACGCGCAACGTGGGACCTGACGCTATGACGCCCGAAGGTACCGTGAACCGTAGCGCTCTGCCTGCCATCTTCAATCCTGAGGATTTGAATGCATTGGAGCAGGCTCTGCGGTTGAAAGACCAGAATCCTGGCACCACAGTGACAGTTCTCACGATGGGCCCTGGTCGTGCTGCAGAGGTTATCCGCGAGGCCATGTATCGTGGTGCGGATGGTGGTTATCTTCTTACTGACCGTGCGTTTGCTGGTGCCGACACGCTGGCCACCAGTTATGCTTTGGCTACTGCCATCAAGCATGTTCAGCCAGATGTGGATCTGATTATCGGTGGGCGTCAAGCCATCGATGGGGATACCGCTCAGGTAGGTCCTCAGGTAGCAGAGAAGCTGGGGCTCAACCAGATTACCTATTCCGAGGAGATACTGTCCTGCAAGGATGGGAAAATCGTTGTGAAGCGTCATATCGACGGTGGAGTGGAGACGGTCGAGAGCCCTCTGCCTTGTGTCCTCACGGTAAACGGAAGCGCTGCTCCCTGTCGCCCTCGCAATGCGAAGCTGGTGATGAAGTTCAAGCGTGCGAAGGCTCCTATGGAGTTGGCTCCTGAGACCACATACGCTGACCTTCCCTACGCTGATCAGTACGAGAAGAAGCCGTATCTCAAGTTGGGTCAACTGAGCTGTGCCGACGTGAACGCTGACCTTCAGCAATGCGGATTGGCTGGCTCGCCCACGAAAGTGAAGACTGTCCAAAACATTGTCTTCAAGGCAAAAGAAAGTAAGGTATTAACCGGTAGCGACGAGGATGTCAACGGACTGATCCAGGAACTCCTCGCCAACCATACAATTGGATAATCAAGAAATGAACAACGTATTTGTATATTGTGAGCTGGAAGGCACCAAGGTTGCCGAGGTAAGCCAGGAGCTTCTGACGAAAGGTCGCAAGCTAGCCAATACGCTGGGTGTCCAGTTGGAGGCCGTTGCTGCTGGTAGCGGCATCACTGGCAAAGTGGAAAATCAGATACTCCCCTACGGAGTGGACAAGCTTCACATCTTCGATGCTGAAGGGCTTGCTCCCTACACATCAAAGCCCCACACCGCCGTTTTGGTCAATCTGTTCAAAAAGGAGCAGCCGCAGATCTGCCTGATGGGTGCCGATGTGGTGGGCCGCGATTTGGGTCCGCGCGTCAGCTCTGCCCTGCACAGCGGTCTAACCGCCGACTGCACTTCCCTGGAGATTGGCGATCACGAGGACAAGAAGAACGGCAAGACTTACGAGAATCTGCTCTATCAGATCCGCCCTGCGTTTGGCGGAAACATTGTTGCCACGATTGTCAATCCAGAGAATCGTCCCCAGATGGCGACGGTCCGCTCTGGTGTGATGAAGGCCGAGGTGCTCGACCCAAACTACCAGGGAGAAGTCATCGTCGAGGATGTAGCCAAGTTCGTGCCTGAGACGGAATACGTCACGAAGGTGCTCGAACGCCATGTAGAGGCTGCCAAGAACAACCTGAAGGGTGCTCCCATCATCGTGGCTGGCGGTTACGGAATGGGCTCGAGAGAAGGTTTCGAGATGCTCTACGAGCTGGCTCATGTCATCCATGCTGAGGTAGGAGCCAGTCGTGCTGCTGTCGATGCCGGCTTTGCCGACCATGACCTGCAGATTGGCCAGACAGGCGTAACCGTTCGCCCCAAGGTCTACATCGCTTGCGGCATCAGCGGTGCCATCCAACACGTGGCAGGCATGAAGGAGTCGGGCATCATCATCAGCATCAACAGCGACGAGAATGCTCCCATCAACCAGATTGCCGACTACGTGATCAACGGCACCGTCGAAGAGGTCGTACCCAAGCTGATTAAGTATTACAAGCAGAATAGCAAATAAAAAAAGAAATGGCAAACTATTATTCCGACATAAAAGAGATCAAGTTTGAGCTCGAGAACAGTCCACTGATGCAGCGCATCGTGGAACTCAAGGAACGCAACTTCGAGGACAAGGACCAGTACGACGAGGCTCCTCAGGACCACGCTGATGCGATGGACTCCTACGACAAGGTACTCGACATCGTGGGCGACATCACCGCCAACGTGATAGCTCCCAACGCAGAGGAAGTGGACGCAGAGGGACCTCATCTGGAGAAGGGCCGCGTGACCTATGCCAGCAAGACTTACGAGAATCTGGACAACATGATCAAGGCAGGCATGAACGGCATGACGATGCCTCGCCGCTATGGAGGCATGAACCTGCCTGTGACCGTATATACCGCAGCCAATGAGATCGTGTCGACGGGTGACGCTGGATTCGAGAACATCTGGAGCCTTCAGGATTGCATCGAGACGCTCTACTGCTTCGGCAATGAGGAGCAACGCCAGAAGTACATCCCTCGCGTCTGCAAGGGCGAGACCATGTCGATGGACCTCACGGAGCCTGATGCTGGAAGCGACCTGCAGAGCGTCATGCTGAAAGCCACCTACGATGAGGAGAACCAATGCTGGAGACTGAATGGATCGAAACGCTTCATCACGAACGGCGACAGCGACATACATCTCGTCTTGGCACGCAGCGAGGCAGGCACACGCGACGGACGAGGCCTCTCGATGTTCATCTACGACAAACGCGACGGTGGTGTCGACGTGCGCCGCATCGAAAACAAACTGGGCATCCACGGCTCACCCACGTGTGAACTCGTCTACAAGAACGCGAAGTGTGAACTCTGCGGCGACCGCAAGCTGGGTCTCATCAAGTATGTCATGTCGCTCATGAACGGTGCCCGTCTGGGTATCGCAGCCCAAAGTGTGGGACTCTCCCAGGCAGCCTACAACGAAGCTGTCGCATACGCTCGCGACCGCAAGCAATTCGGAAAAGCCATCATCGAGTTTCCTGCTGTGCAGGAGATGATCAGCAACATAAAGGCTCGTCTCGACGCTGGTCGCGCCCTGCTCTATCAGACCGCCCGCTACGTCGATATCTACAAGGCTCTCGAGGACATCAGCCGCGAACGCAAACTGACTCCAGAGGAACGTGCTGAGCTGAAGCAGTACAGCCGTCTGGCTGACGCCTTCACTCCCCTCGCTAAGGGAATGAACAGCGAGTATGCCAACCAGAACGGCTACGATTGCATCCAGGTTCATGGTGGCTCTGGTTTCATGCTCGAGTATGCATGCCAGCGCATCTATCGCGACGCACGCATCACCAGCATCTACGAGGGTACCACCCAGCTGCAGACCGTTGCCGCTATCCGCTACGTGACCAATGGCTTCTACTCCACCGTCATCGAGGATTTCGAGCAGCAAAGTGTCGCTCCTGAATACCAGAACTTCCAGGCTCGCCTGAAGGAAATGTCGCAGAAGTTCAATGCCTGCGTAGCTGCCGTCAAGGAGACTGGCGACCAGGATTTCCACGACATCTGCGCCCGTCATCTCTATGAGATGGCAGCCGACATCATCATGTGTCACCTCCTCCTCCAGAATGCTTCTCTGGCTCCTGAGCTTTTCGGCAAGTCCCTCCAGGTTTACGTCAACTATGCTGAGGCTGAGGTCGAGAAACACGCCACGTGGGTCACGAGGATGAGTGTCGGGCAACTTGAAAATTACAGGATTGGTTAGAGGCTAATCCATTTACCATTTACCATTGACCATTTAGCGGTTAACGGTTAGCGGTTAGCGAGATAAACAGAGAAGAGGCCAGCGGAATCCGCCAGCCTCTTTTCTTTTACTGTTTGCTGATTTACCCATTCATCGTCAACGCCATCGTCAACGATGATTCGGATTACTCAGATAACTCGGAGTACTCGGAAATCTCCGCTAACCGATAACCGCTTAAATGGATGCTCAGGCGCAGGCGGAATCCCATTACACCATTGGGGGAAACTGATGAATTCTGGGGGAAGTTAGCTCGCTTTGGGTAGACGAAAGTCGGTGCCAGCCCAAATTTCGGCCCACATCCACCTTGCGGCTCTCCTATCCAACCAGTCCAATTTTGCGCCCGGCATGTTCACCTTTCTTGCCCCTGCTGATTACCCCAGCTGAAATTTCAGCCCGGCTACCTGAACCCTCAGACTTCAGCCCTCGACACCCCAAAGCGTTGCAGCGTTGCAGTGCTACAGTTCTAAAACAAGCAACGCAAAGTTGAAAAAGAAATTCATATTATATATATTTATATATATATATAAATATATATAATATGGCCTCCTTTTGGGAATGTGTGTAGTGTTCACGAGAACTGTAGCACTGTAGCGCTGTAGCGTTTGAGTCGGTTAGGGGTTAGTGGTTAGCGGTTATGTGCTATGAAAAAATCTTTACATTAGGCAAAATGTGCAAAACCTCGATGAAATCGGCGTTTTTGGAAAAGTCGGCTCGATGAAATCGGGGGTTTTGGGCGTGTTGCAAAGGGAAAAAGGATGCGATGAATCGGAAAAATATACACATTTCGCGCGCGAAAGCGACGTGTTGCGCCTAGTGGAAGAACCTTGCCGATTGGTTAAGAATTATTAAAAAGGGACAAATGACGTGATTTTCTTGGTGTTTGTAGAATATGTTTTTCGTATCTTTGCAGGGTCTTGCGGACTGAATTGCCTAGGAAAGGATAGCCAGCCCTCTTGGCATTGAGAGTGTTTCGCTATCATTTTTGGACAGGAATCAAGAGATTTTCAACCAATTATATTTATTTACTAACCAAAAAACAAACAAAAGCATGAACAAGATTCTACACAAAGTGTGGGTTCTGCTGGCGGCCTTTGCTGTCAGCATGCCTATGTGGGCGCTTGAAGAGGTGGACGGAGTCTATCAGATTTCCTCTGCTGCCGACCTGAAGGCATTCGCCGAATTGGTCAATGGCGGGCAGAACACCGTGAGCGCAGTACTGACGGCCGACATCGTGGCAGATGCCGACCAGCCCATGATCGGTCTCACTTCAGGGACTGCCTTCAAGGGCTCTTTCGACGGTCAGGGACACACCCTGACGCTGAACTGGACGGGCGACAATGCCCTCACGTCCGACCCTGCAGGTCTCTTCCCCTACCTCGCTGGCAACGTCAGCAACCTGCGTCTCGACGGAACCATCGAGGCCAAGGGTGCCCGTTCGGGTGCGCTGGCAGGCCGAGTAGAGGCAGCCGTGACGATCAGCAACATCATCAGCAACGTGACGATGATCGGTCTCTATGCCGGCGACTCAGCCCTGAGTGGTCTGGTGGCCCGTCCGTCGACAGCTGGCGTAGTCATCCAGAACTGTATCTTCACAGGTACGATGATCAGCGATGTATCGGTCAACGTGGGTGCCATCATCGGTTGGAACGGCGCTGCCTCCACGATGGTGAACTGCGCTTTCTTGGGTACCATCAAGATCAAGGACCTGAGAGGCAACTACAACCTGACGAACGTGGATTCGAACGTGCTGGGCCGTTTCCAGAACGGAACGCTCACCTCCTCGAACTGCTATTACCTGCCCGTTGACCTTTCCCAGGAAGACCTGGATGCAGGCTACATCAACGTGACAGGCACGCTCAGCGGAGCTACGGCTGTGACAGCCGAGCAGATCACAAGCGGCGAAGTGTGCTTCCACCTCAACGGCGAGGGCGAGACGGTATGGTACCAGACCATCGGCTCAGACGCCTATCCCGTGCTGGACAAGACGCACGGCGTTGTCTATCTGAACGGACGCCAGCATTGCGACGGCACTCCCTACGAAGGCACAGAATTCTCGAACGAGAACAAGGGCTTCACGAAGGACAGCCACGACTTTGTGGATGGCGTATGCTCAGCATGCGGCGCAGCCGATCCCAACTTCATCTCCATCGGCGAGGACGGCTACTACAGCATCAGCACCGCTGGACAGTTTGCCTGGTTCGCTTCCAAGGTGAATTCCGGAAATGCTGACCTGAATGCGCGCCTGACGGCTCCCATCGACATGGAAGGCATCGCCTGGACTCCCATCGGCACCGTAGCCGTTCCCTACACAGGTACGTTCGACGGTCAGATGTATCCCATCACCAACATCAGCAACATGCTCTTCGGAACCATCACAGGTGCCCAGATTACGGGCGTAGCCCTCGAGAGCGGCGAGATTACGGAGACCAACACCGCCGACGCTCCCCACACGGGTAGTATCGTGGGCCACAGCACCGCAGCAAGCGGCTCCATCACGAACAGCTACAGTAAGGTAGCCATCAACGGCAACAACGGCGAGGATTTGGGCGGTATTGCCGGCAAGTACCTCGGCACGATGAAGAACGTAGCCTTCCTGGGCTCCTTCGCCGGCTCCCTGACCTCTTGGTCAATGGGTGGTCTGGCAGGTTCCACGAACAGCACCAACACCACCTTCATCTCCGACTGTATGGTATACTGCGACTGGGGCGAGGGTCTCGATCCAGCCTATGGCGCACGCGGCGGTATCGTTGGCTGGTGCCACACGAACACCTCCTCGAACTGCTTCGTGATTGCCGACACGTTCACCAAACTCTTGGGCGACGGAACGGGCAGCACAGAAGGCTGTGAATTCAAGACAGCCGACGACTTCAGCAGCGGTGCGATTGCATGGGCTCTGAACGGCCAGAAGTTCTCGGATGTCGCTTGGTATCAGACATTGAGCGACGACCCAGAGAAGGCAGATCCCTATCCCGTGCTCGACCCCACTCACGAGATTGTTTATCCCACAGCCGACGGCTTTGCCAGCGCAGGTGCAGAGAACTTCGACGAGATGCGCAAGAACCTGATTGCAGCAGAAGAAGCCTACTGCGAGGACGCTGCAGCCTATGCTGGAGTGAAGGACGCCTACAAGGAAGCCCTGCAGCAGATGAAGGAGATTTCCGACCGCGATGCCTTCATCGAAGCCTACGAGGCCGCCAAGACGTTGCGTGCTGACATCGAGAAGAGCGAGGAAGCCTACGTCGCTTACTTCATGTTCGTACAGGACATTCTCGACAAGGCCAATGCAAGCAGCATCGGAGGCGCAGACATGGAGTTCCTGATGGACTACCTCGAGAACAACTGGGAGCCCAGCGAGGACTATCCCAACGGTTCCTTCGTCTACATCATGGAGAACTATCCTCTCGACAACGATGGCCTCAAGGCTGAGCAGGAGTTCGTGGATGGCATGTGGCAGACTGCCCAGAAGAATGGCTACACCGTTGGCGACGAGATCACCAACATGCTGGTCAATGCCGACCTGGGCAACGGCTTCACTGGATGGGAATACACCAAAGACGGCTCCACCTTCACCACAGGTGGCGTCAAGGAAGTGATGCCCTCCGCTGAGTCTTGGAACGCTACCTTCGACATGCACCAGACACTCTCGAACCTGACCGACGGATACTACAAGTTGCAAGTGAGTGCAGCCTTCCGCGCTGCCGGTGACATCTACAGCACCAACTACGCAGCCTGGACCTACCTGAACGGCGACGAGACGCTCATCATGACGGAAGGCGAGGATGTGGTCAGCGAAGCAGATGCCAAGGACCTCGAGAACTGCTACATCAACGGTGGTGTGCTGACCGACGAGGAAACCAACCACATCTCTCCCTACGACTACGAGTATGCCGACTACGAGAAGAACATCTTCGGCTATGTTCCTTACGGTCCTCTCAGCTGCTCTTATGCCTTCTACGGCGGACGCTACGTGAACACCATCGTTACAGAGGTAAAGGATGGCGAACTGACGGTAGGCCTCAAGCTTCCAGGCACAGGACAAGAGGCTGACTGGATGGGCTTCGGAAACTTCCGCCTGACCTATCTGGGCGGCGCTGACTCAGAGTACACCGCTGCAGCCTACGACGAGACGCTGGCTGGTATGGTGGAACGCTCGACGACCATCCTGGCTTACGAAGGCTCCACAGGTGAGGACTATCAAGCTAAGCCACAGTTCAGCGCTGCTCTGCGCGAAGAACTGACCAACGAGATTGCTGCTGCAGCTGAGGCAACAACCACAGAACAGAAGCAGGAACTCGTGGCTCGCTTTGCTGAGACCTTCCGCAAGATCTACACTTGCAAGAAAGCATACATCGGCTATTTCGACCGCGCACAGTCCTTCTATTCAACCGGCTATGCAATGGCAGAGAACGACAACACGCTCAAGGAGCTCCTGGTGGACTACCAGTCAGTTCTCGACAACGTCATCGCTGTGAAGTGGGCAAGCGGCGAATACAGCGAGGAGGATTGCGAGGAGATGGCAGACCTGAAGGCTACCAACCTCTACAAGTACCTCAACTCCAACATGCCTGACATCGTAAACGGCAAGTATCAGATTGGTTCAGTCAAAGACCTCCAGTGGCTGGCTCGCATGGTCAACGGCGGCTCTGCTGACATCGCAGCCGAACTGACGGCTCCCATCGACCTGGAAGGTGTTACGTGGACTCCCATCGGTACCGTAGCCGCACCTTTCACGGGTTCTTTCGACGGTCATCTCTTCCCCATCACGAACATCAACAACATGCTCTTCGGAACCATCACGGGTGCCCAGATTACGGGCGTAGCTCTGGAGAGTGGTGAGATCACGGCAACCAATACAACCGACGCTCCCCACACGGGTAGTATCGTAGGTCACAGCACCGCTGCAAGCGGCTCCATCACGAACAGCTACAGTAAGGTTGCCATGAACGGCAGCAACGGCGAGGACATGGGCGGTATTGCCGGCAAGTATCTCGGCACGATGAAGAACGTGGCCTTCCTCGGCTCTTTCGCTGGCTCGCTCAGCACATGGTCGATGGGTGGTCTGGCAGGTTCTACGAACAGCACCAACACCACCTTCATCTCCGACTGTATGGTATACTGCGACTGGGGCGACGGTCTCGATCCAGGCTATGGTGCTCGCGGTGGACTTGTAGGATGGTGCCACACCAATACGGTTAATTCAAGCTATGTGGTTGTCAACTCAACCGACCATACCGGTTTCACGAAGCTGCTGGGCGATGGTACGGGCTCACTTGCACAATCTGAGTTCAAGTCACTCGATCAGTTCGCTTCCGGCGAGGTTGCCTATCTGATGAATGCCGACCAGGATCAGCCTGCTTGGTTCCAGACGCTGGGCAAGGATGCTTATCCCGTACTCGACAACACTCACAAGGTTGTTTACTTTGCCGATGGCGTATACTACAACGAAAAGGATGAAACAGTTCCTGAGGCAGACCTGCTCGATGTGGTATTCCACGAGGACGGAACAGCCGAGGACGTATCTCCCATGCACAGCACGGTCGAGCTCTGCGGTACGACCTCTTCCACCTATTACAACCAGACCTATCAGCGCTACACGGCACGCTTCGAGAATCCTTGGGGCAAGACCTGTACGGGCTACTACAAAGTGGACTTCGAGAGCAACGAGGCAATCCGCTCTGCTCTGGCTGACGGCCACACCCTGGAGATGCTGGTAATGGGTGACTACGAGGGTGCTATTGAAGACGTAGAGGCCAAGCCGTTCAGCGCGATGCAGGGTGGCGGTACAGGCTTCCTCATCTGCAAGACAAATGCTGATGGTCGTCAGAACGAGTTCACCTTCCTGCCCAATGTGACCACTACTGGCAACAGCACGTGGCGCTGGACGAATAGTGGTGTAGTGCCTCAGGCCAAAACCTATTATCACGTAATAGGTGTTTGGAACAAGGAGGAATCCAAGGCTTATATCTACGTGAATGGCGAGTTGCGCAACACGGTGGATGCTTCTGGAGACTTCAGATTTGCTAACGCAGGCTGCAATTGGTTCTGCATCGGAGGTGATGCTGATCCCAATGGTGGAGGCCAGGGATGGGCAGGCGACGTAGTAATCGCCCGTGCTTACGACAAGGCTATCACTCGTGGCGAAGCTGCTGCCCTGTGGAACAAACTGAATGAAGAACCGGGCATTGGAATAATCTCTCCAGCCGCTCAGTCTTCAGCTCCCATCGGAATCTTCAGACTTGATGGTGTTCGTGTTGACAAGGCTCAGCATGGTGTCTACATCATCGACGGCAAGAAGAAAATGGTTAAGTGAGAGTAGGACATGGATTCCGTTTGTTCTCTGACTGAGATCGTGCAGAACAGACGTGGATAAAGTTAGGCGGCGTATCAAAGGGTACGTCGCTTACTTGTTTCTGTCTTTCAGATGCTCTCTTTCCCTTGTCTGGAGGAGAGGGAAAACACAACACGTTTCAACGTGTTGTGTTTTCGACTACTCTTCGCCCCAGTCGTCCCAGCCGTTGTCCTCCTTCACTCGGCCTTCTGTGTCGCCTTGACTGCCGCCTCGATAGATGAAGCCAGCATTACCTTTCACTCCATCATTAATGCTGGTAGCTAAGGGTTTTGTTTGTTGGATTTCAGCAATGAGCATTTGAGGCTCTATATATGTCTTTTTCATTTCAGGACCTCCTTTCTTCCATTATGTATATAAATACCTTTCTGTGCGGGGGTGCCATTGAGGCGTTTCCCGTCGAGAGAGTACCAGACATCACATCTTCCGTCTTCCGTCTTACTCCTTACAATTCCAATGCCTGACGCATCGCCTTCTTCAATGTCAAATACGAAGACTTTGACATTGCCAGGGCCGACTGGCTCGTCTCCACTATCGTCCACCATCTGTACACCATTGAGTTGGAAGTAGGCGCGGAAAGAATTCACCGAGACATTACCTGCGCCGCTGGGATAGTAGAGCATATTGGCTGCGCCGAGGAAAAGCACACTGCGGTCAGCATAGTCACGATTGAAAGGAGCGTATGTAGGCACGAAAGAGACTGTGCCATCTTGGGATGTGATTGTAACAGGGTCTGAGTTGTCAATTTCTACGTTCTCAAACATCGGGTAGAGGTGGTCGTATGTTTCAGGGGCGTTCGCGTTGTAGTCATTAACCTTCTCCCATTTAACAATATAGGGCTTGCCTGCTTCAAGTGTAGTGATGGTTTGATCTCCTCCATAGAAGAAGAGGTAGAGTTTGCCATCCTTGCAACCAGTCTTGTATTTATTGTCACTATTGTCATCCTTTATTTTGTATTCATTCTCTATATCGAGTTCCATAACTGTACATTGAGAGGGATCGGTAAAGATGGAGCCTGTGCGGTCGAGGGTAAAGGGCAGGGTAATGGTGTTCCAATTCCCGTCTTTGTAAAGTGTACGTCCGCGCAACTTCACATTGTATATCTGACCTGCGTATTGAGCGATAACATCGGTATTGTCTGCAGCGTCCTCTAGAGCAAGGACGTGACTGTAGTATTTGTCTGCGTACTTGATGCCGTATGTGTATGGAGTAATTCCACCTATGTAAAGCTGTGTGCCTTCTGTTCCCATGTCTGCGATGTCCTGGGATTCGGAAACGACACGCGCACGGACAGCCCCATAGGTAGCTGTGATATCGAAATTAGTTGGCTCATTATTATATTCTATGAATTTATATCCGACTCCTTTCAATTCACCACTATTCAATGGATAACAGTAGAAGTTGTTACTGAAGTCTGTCTTGGAATAGGGGGAACCTGCAGAGAGAGTTCCTATAATCCCACCCTTGCGGTTACCACTGACAGAGTTCCCGTAATAGAGGCAATCTTGGATTGTGACATAGAGGTCACCCGTGGCATATGTTTGGTCGAATCCACATGATCCGATGATGCCGCCTGCACTTCCATAAGTTCCTGTCGTAACAAGAGATGCTCCACTTGTGCATCCTTTGATGGTTACTTCACCTGTGTTAGTGTTACCGTTGCCCAATATACCTCCAACATTATTTCCTGCTTGCAAGACAACATCATTAGCTACATGACAATTCTCAATAGTTACCAGTTGTGTTGGGAAGTCATTCAATGGGTATTGCGAGACATTGGCAACGATGCCTCCAACGGATGCATTATTAGTACTTGTGAAAGTGCTGTTGGAGAGTTTGACGTTCTTGATTGTGCCATTGCGAACGGCACCGAACAGTCCTTGGATTCCGTCGGCACTGATGTTGATGCCGTTGATGGTATATCCTTGTCCGTCGAGGGTACCAGAGAAGGGCCTTGAAACGGCGTTACCGATGGTTGTATAGTTGTTCTCTGTGCCATCGAAAACTATATTGTTTGCAAGCTTAAAATACTTGCCGGCATAGTGATTGCTGTTTTCTGCATTCGTATAACATGCTATCCATCGAAGGTCATCGCAGGTCTTTACGAGATATGGTTTGGCTTCCGTTCCTGTACCTTCCCCAACCCATTCCGTGAGTTCGGCGGTCGCGCTGATGATGCAATCGGAATTGGTGGTAAAGAGCTCGTATGTTCCTCCGCTCTCTGAAAGATTTCCGGCAGAAGCTGTCACTGAAAAGCTAACGACATAGCCGAGAGGAGCTGAAACAGTGAATGTAATCCTCTGGTCGGACGCACAATACATTAAGCCTTCGTATGCGATAAGGGAATAATTGGTAGAACCAGTGCTAAATGTATAATACGAGATACCACTCACATCGTAGCTATTGACTGGCGAACCGAAGTTTAGTGTAACTCCTGAAGGAGGAGTGATGGCGTAACCACGTTTGTCTTGTCCGTTCTTGCCATCAAGTGCGCTATTAGTATATAGATTGTAATGCAAATAGTCACCGCCGTTGATATTACCAAACAGAGCTGCCTGGGTTGTTATTGATTCAGGGGCTTGTACGCTGCTACCCGTATAAAGGCAACTCACGACATGTGATGATACTACCTCTCCTACTAAGCCTCCCACTTTCTCTTTGCCATTAACGAAAGCAGCAGAGACGCACCCCCATAGTTCAGCAGAGCCACTTGACAACCTGCCGACAAGACCGCCTGTAGCAGCATCTTGTCCAGAGGATGGGACACGAGTGGATGTAACCTCTACAGAGGAGGCAACAGAACAATTCTCAATCTTGCAATTAGTGGAGTAACCGACGATGGCTCCCGTGTACTGCGAATCGGCGTTTATGTTGCTGTCTGTTATCTTGATGTTCTTTATCCAGGCACCACCATCAATATATCCGAAGAGACCACTATAAGCTCTCGTCTCGTTGATATAAATGCCTTTGATGGTATGCCTTGCACCATCGAATGAGCCTTTGAAACTACTTGCTTGAACTGTTCCGATAGGAAGCCAAAAGTGTGCGCTCAGGTCAATGTCTGCGGAAAGGGTGATTGTCTTGTTCTGGAAAAACTTATCTTCATAAGCTACCATATAGGCAAGCTGTGCCAACTGGGCAGCAGTGCTGACAGTAAAAGCATCGGATGAGCTGTAGTCACTCCCCCACGAATTGTCGCGATAATCTGAATTTACCCACGAGCCTGTCGTGTCTGCCCAAGCTCCCTGAACGATACCAAGCAGCAGGGCAATGATATATATCTTTTTCATTTACAATTTATGATTTACGATTTACAATTTACTATTTTATCACAATTTTCTTTCCTTTATATAAATACAGACCTTTGGTGTTGGGTTTACCATCAAGCCTACGGCCATCGAGAGTAAACCATGCATCTGATTGGTCATTGAGCATTGAACGTTGAATATTATCGATTGATGTTTCTCCGTCAACATAATTGGTGAAGTCTGTGTCTGCCGTGAAGAAGTCGCTTGGGAAAGGTGTGATTGGGTCTTCTTCATCGCCTGCTACCCATTGTTTGAAGACAGAACTGTAGTTGTTGCGCGTGGGAGAATCAAAGGGCGTATAATAGGCGCGGAAGGCTCCCACCCAGGCATTGCGATAGCGTCCTTCCTCGCTGCGGATGCGATACCACTTGCCGTTGTTGTTCAGCGTAAAGGCATTCATTAGGGCTGCCTCCTCGTTGTCAATGCGGGCGAAGGTGCCTTGCCAAGAGCCAGTGTAGGGCAGGTCTTCATTCCAGTTTGGAATCTCCCATTCCTTTTCAGGCAGAACCTTGACCTCAACATCGGTAGCACTCAGTGCCACGCTCTCCTTAATGACCTTTACAACACGAGCTTGTCCTGCATTAATCAAGGAAATCTCATTGGAGAAGAGCAGTTCCTTGTCATCAATAAGGAAATAAGGCAGATAAACTTGTACCTTGCCGTCCACATGCTCTTGTGTCAAATCGACTGTGAAGGGCAGGCAAAGAGTGTAGGTCATGCTTTTGTATGAGCCGTCCTGTTGCTTTGCGGCATAGAGGATGCGGTCGTACGATGCCTTGTGCGCATGGAAATTATAGGGTGGAACAAAGTCCCAGCCATCGGTGATGGTCAGTTCTTGACATTCGGTACCGATGACGTTGTTCTTGCCAGCCTGCGCCTTGCCTTCGGGCATATAGATGATGGTTCGCTCATCAACCTTGTAGAAGGGATTGCCTGGTGCCGTGCGGTCAATCGTGACGGGCGTTAAGTTGGCACATTGGTTCAAGTCGATGCTCCACACCTCTGCCGTGCTCCTGGTGAAGATGTCAGGCGCAAGGTCAATAAGCGGCACTTCCTGTTTCTGTCCGTAAAGGACGTAAGGAGCTGTGGCAGGCACCACGACGTTGCCTCCCCTGCCATGATAGCCCATGAGGGTAGCAGTGATGTTTTCCTCGTCTTCGGTATGGATGGCGTAGTAGAAGTCCCCAACAGAGATGACGGGATTGTCATCGTCGAGCACAATCTTAATACGCGTGGCAGGTGTCTTGCCGAGAGCACGGAAGAAAGCAGTGAAAGACTCAACACCGGAATGTATGTCGCCCGACTCCTTGAAGAGTAGCCAGTGGCTTTTGTCCTCCAGCATATAGATGTTGTTCTCGCGAGCAGTAATGTTGCCCTTTTGTGTCATTGTGCCCTCGAAGACATAATCACCCAGAAGCATTGTCTTGCTGTCGAGTTCAGGACAGATGACTTTGGCGCGTGTGCCGAGAGGTACTGTGTCGTTGTGTACGACAACGAGGTATGGCCGGAATGCTTCAACATAGTTCTCGCGCACCGCCTCGAAGAGTGCTGTCGTTTCGCCATCCACATCATATATCTGCGTGGGTTGATAGAGGGTGCAGTTGCCGCTGAGGGACACGTTGTATGGTAGGCAGAGGGAATAAACTTTCTCTTCCCAAACAATCTTGTCAAAGAGATAAAGCGAGTCGATACAAATCATGTTGCCATCGCCGTCGAGCACGAAGTTATTCTGCTCGTCCAGTTCATAGACAGGTTCCTTGTATTGAACAGTCCCCTGTTTACCGGCATAGAGAGTGTCTTCGAGCAGGATGCCGTTCTCAACGGTAATCTGTTTTGAAAGTCCGAGAGGCAATTGCTCAGCTTTGCCATAGACATCCATATTGCCGTCAATCCAAAGCTGTGAAGCCTTGAAACGATAATGACGGAACCCCATGTCGGAGAGGTCGAGCCATGCTGAGGCAGGAATGTCTTCGTCTGGTGTCAGCACATTGATGCTCTGTTCCGCCAACGTCGGCGAACCATACACAGCATGATTGGGCTTTGTTGGCCAAAGATCAGCGAAACAGTCGGGCAAGGGATACTCGCCGTTGTTGTATGCCCAGGCGTCTAAGCCAAGCACGGCAGCAGGATAAACCGTTTGGAAATGAACCCAGTCGTAGGTGAAGTCGTGCTTCTCGCCTGCATAATCGAGGATGCTGAGCGGCTGCCCATGTAGGATGATGTGATTTCCGTACATGATACCGGAGGCGAAGGTGGGAAGCGTATGGAGTTCGCTGTTGGTTGCATAGCAGTAGTCGATTATTGCAGTACCGCCGTTTGTGCATTCTCCCACAAAGACACCGCTCCTGTCTCCTAAGTTGAAGCTCTTGATTACGGCGCTATTAGTGATAATAGCTCCTGTGGTGCTTCCCACGATACCGGCGATGCAAGGATTGATGCTTGAGGATGGCGTAAAGGTGTGGTTTGTGCCATGACTGACGCAACGGTCGAAGACTACATGGCCTGTCGTGCGTCCCACGATACCGCCGCCCGTACCGTCCGTGCCTACGAAGGCCGAGACATAGCACGAGTCGATGGTGCAGGCGCCACATTGTCCAACGAGACCGCCTGCCAATTGCTTGCCTCGGAAGTCGCAATCCACGAGTCGGACACCTGTAATCTTCGGACCTTTATAGTAGCCGAAGAGACCCGACACGCTGTTGCTGACGACCTTCATGTTGCGGATGCAGTGCCCTTGTCCGTAGAACGTTCCTGTGAAGGCATGGGCTTCCGTGTCGGCAATGGGAGTCGTCCAGTCGCTGTAGTCGCTCATGTCGATGTCCCCTTCCAAATAGATGTTCTTCACCTCGCCGTATGTTCCAGGATTGTTGATGGCCTTGCGCAGTTCATAGAGGTCATCTTGAGAGTAAATGCGGTAGCCTTCCATCGCGCTGCCTCTGATGTTTTGGAATGCCGTGCCCCAGCCTTCGGGCTTTGTCCATCCCAGTTCGGGTTTCGTGTACTTGGCATTCTTGTATGCTGTGTCGGCACCGACTGGCACAAAGAGGGAAGCGTTCTCGCTGCCTGTGCACACATCCTTGTACTCCCATGCGGGAGGCGTCACGGCTTTGCATAAAACAGCAACCAGCTTCGGCAAGTCGCAGAAGACGCCTGTGCCGATGCTTTGTGTCGTTGAGGGCAGTTCCACTTCAACGAGGTGGCTGCATCCCGCGAAGGCAAAGTCTCCGATGCGTGTCGTACCTTCACGGATGATGACGACCCTCACCTTGTCGCACAGGCGGAATGCCAGTGGCATGATTTGCGTGACATTGTATGTCTTGCCTCCGCTTGTGATCTTCGACGGTACGGTGATACGTCCGCTTGTGTATTGCGAGATGCTGGCGTTGTGGCCTGAACCGAGACCTACCGTGTTGTTTGTAAGTACGGTGTATTCTGCAGTGATTGGGTTACCGTTGGCAAGCACCTGTCCTTTGATGATGCTTGCCGATGTCTCTGTTACGATGAGTATCAGGACGAGAAGGAAGAATATATATCTTTTCATAGCAGTTACCATTTTTTGTCACAAAGATCATTGACGTAGTCGTACATTCTCGTGCTTAGGATGCGGCGCAGTCCCACGTCCATCTTCTCGTCGTCACCACGGAAGAAGTCCAAGCCACTGTCTATATGATCCAGGCCGTTGGGCGCGTCTTCGAGTTCAACCTTGCTTCCGAGGGCGTTCTTTGCACGAGTGGCATTAACGTATGGCACGACGGTATCGCCTTTTGAGTGGAAGAGCTTCAGGGGATGCGCGGGGTTCCAGCCACTTGTCATGTCGTTGGAAGAGAGCGCGAGGTGCAGGTCTTCCATCACGCCTCTGTGCGCTGGCAGCGGAATACCGTTGGCATTGGTAAAAGTGTTCTTGTTGTCCTCATAAACCTTGGTAAAGTAGGCATAGCATTCGTCGTTCATGATGTCGCGCAACCTGGCGTAAACGTAGTTGAGTTTATCGGGATGCAACGAAGCATATTTTCTCCAGTTATCATCGATAGCACCAGTGGAGAATTCCTTGCTGGCTATCCAATCCATGATGCCCGTCTCGAGGAACTCGGGACGGAAGTATTCTTCGGCCTTGTGCAACTTCATGTATGGGTTGGTGTCGAGCATTCCTTTCACGATAAGAGGCAGTACGACGGGCATACTCATCGGCTTGCCGTCGAGGTCTTGTTTGACATAATACATGAGTGTTGCCATTGGGTCGTAGGGCCCGTCGCCGCAGGCGGAACCTACGAAATGCAGTTCTTCCGTCAGGTTGTTCTGTTCGACGAAGCGGTGGCAAGCCATTGCCACGGAGCCTCCCTGCGAATAGCCCATGCTCATGCAGCGGAAGTTTTCGCGGATGGGATGCCGCAGGTATTCGAGATTGCTGTCGTGCTCGTAGAGGTAGCGCCCGTGGCGTGTGGCGTCGATGCACTGACGGGCGGTCAGTTCCTGATAGAGGTAAGGGTGCGCACGGTCTTTCGTGATGCCGTAGCCTTCGTAGTCGGCCAAAATGACCAGGTTATTGTTGTAGTCGTGATAGCCCCATGCCTTGTCGATTTGGTCGATGGCGAAGATGTCCAACACGATACTGAGTTCCAGGAGCGGCACAGCAAAGACAGCTCCCAAACCCGTGCAGAAGAGGAATACGCCTCCAATAGTCGCGCCAGCCTGTGCGCCGAGCAAGAGGGCGCTGTAGTCTTCGTTGAGGATGAACTTAGGTCCGCCTGCCAAGGACATCAGCATGCCCCAGTCGTCGCGGGCAAAGTTGTTGATCTGCGCAGAAGGTCGCTGGTAATCGCCCGTAATAGTGATGTGGGTGCCCATGATGATGTTGTTCACCTTCGAGCACGCCGTTGGCGTCGGGCAGGCTGCAATGCCTGAAAGCATAATCTCATTGCCTTCAGCATCCACCGATGGATATTCGAAGCGGAAGACATAGTAGTAGAAGTTGAGGAAGAATTCGTCGGTGATGTTGCCCCACTGCCATCTGCCGTCGTCAACCAGTATCTTCTGGCGTGCCGCACGACGTGGTTTCATGGCGCGAGCCACTTGTACCGAGTCATAAACGTTGATGTTTTCCGAGCGCCAAATCACTTCGGGTTCGGAGATAAGCAGCATGGAATCGACCTTCTGCGTCTCAAGGTCTGTACGAGTGCAGGACGACATGTCGCTTACCACTACGCCGATGTCCGTTATACGAGCCTTATCACAGTCCTCAGGGATGTAGCGTAAGCCTCCTTGCGCCCAAGCTCCCTGCACAATCGTGCACAGGAGGGCGAGAAATAAGAATAGTGTCTTTTTGACCTGTGGCCGGAATATCTTCCGTTCGGCAAAGTTCAAACCCGTTTGTCTTTGCACTAACTTATTCAACATTTTCATTGATTATTGCATTATTGATTATTAACGCCTTGGTATAGTTATTTATTAATTATTTGTATGATTTTGGGGTCAAAGGTACAAAAAAATCGTTTGCACGCGTGTTAGAGTGACTATTTTTTTCGCTTTGACCGTAAATTTATCTTTGGTTTCCTTGTCATACCCTTCGCTGACCTTTCTATTACTACGAATAAATGTTCAATTACTACGAATAAACGTTAAAGTTCATTGAAAATCGAAAATTTCCGATATCTAAATATTGCGAGATTCAGATATTGTCCTTTACTTTGCCCTCGAGAACCAATCAAAAACAACGAAGAAAGATGAGACGCAAGGACAACACATTGACGAAAGTTGAATTCGAGGTGATGAACATCCTTTGGGATATTTCAGGTGGAGTTTGCGCATGGGATATTTTGGATCGTTACCAGGAACCGAAACCTGCCTATACGACGATAGCCACCTACCTGAAGGTACTCTACGAGAAAGGTTATCTGGACTTCCACAAAGACAAGGGGCAAGGCAAGACTCATCGCTATGTGCCTCTGGTGACTCGTGCTGAATACACGCGACGCACCATGCAGGAGGTGAAGAAGAACTTCTTTGGCGGCAGCCTGAAACACATGCTTAGTTACTTTGTCCGCGAGGAGAATCTCTCGTCCGATGAGGTAAGGGACCTGCTGGAGATGGTGAATGACTCGAGGATAAATGAAAACTGATTGAATCACGATTGCCATGATGTCCTCTCTGCTACTTTATTCCATCAAGTCAGCCCTGGTGCAGGCGGTGCTCTATCTGCCGTACGTGCTGATGCTGCGGCGCGAGAGTTTCTTCCGTTTCAATCGTTTGGTGCTCCTTTGTATCCTGCTCTTGTCGCTTGTTCTACCCCTGTGCAACGTGCCAGGCATGTCGCTCGACCGTCAGCCTGTCGTGCAGGCCGCTCAGGTGCAGATGCTTGAGCTTGGCATTCCCGTTCATGTCCTGCCCGAGGTGCAAGTCGTTGCAGAGGCACAGGCAACGAATAACCTTTTCACTTTTTCACTTTTTACCCTTTTAACCTTTATATATATAATCGGTATGGTAGCCTTGCTCGTGATGAGGCTCTGGCAAGTGGGACGCCTGCAGATAGGGTTGCGGCGTGGTGCCCTCTGGCAACAGGAGGAGCAGGGCGTACATATCTATTGCCATTCGGACGACGTGGCTCCCTTCAGTTGGATGCGCAACATCGTCATCAGCCGGCAGGATTGGGAGGAGGCAGGACGTGAGATAGTGCTCCACGAGACGGGTCACATCCGTGCTTTCCACTCGTGGGACATCGTGCTGCTCACTTTCGTGCAGATGCTTCAATGGTGGAATCCGCTGGTCTACATGCTAGGCATCAGCCTGCGCGATGTCCACGAATACGAGGCCGACAGTTATGTCTTGGGGCATGGTGTCTCGGCTCAAGGCTATCAGTTATTGCTTATAAGAAAAGCCGTTGGCTCCGGTTCCTACACTTTCGCCAACAGCTTTAACCATAGTTTAACAAAAAAACGTATCGCTATGATGAAAAAATCGAAATCAAATCCGTGGATGCGGAGCAAGGCTCTTTATGTCATCCCGGTGGCTGCGTTGGCACTTTCGGTCTTCGCTACGCCTAAGTTCGTTGCTCCCATTGAGGGCGCAGTATCAAAACTCGGAGGCGAAGTTACGGAGAAATCTTCTGACTTGCAAATTTCAGAGGAAGAAAATGAGAAGTTTTCAGTAGAATCTGTTGAAAATGTCCAAACGATCCTATCGGTGGCCGAACCTTCCAACAAACAAATCTTTGTGAACGGTCGTTCTGTTTCAATAGAAGAACTGAAGGATTTGGACCCAGAGAAGATAACCTCTATCCATTTCCTTCGTGGTGAAGCAACCAAGAATCTGTTGGGCAAGGAGGCATATTACATCATGACCGATGATCCGAAGTATGCCAATCCTAATGCCGGCAAGCTGAACTACAATCAGAAGACAGGCAAATATGAGGCAATTGTGGATAAACCAAAAGAAGTTACTCAGGACACCGTAAAAAAAATATACGGTACGGCAAAACCAGTTGTCCAGGCTGATAACAAAAACACTCCCATAGAGGTACATGGTACGGCAGTCCCCCTTGCCCCAGTTGATACCGTTTACGACCGTCCTGCCGTGAATGCCAAGTATCCTGGTGGCGATGAGGAATTCTTCAAGTTCCTGAATCAGAATATTCGTTATCCCAAGCTCTGCCATGAATTTGGCGTGCAAGGGCGCGTTCTCATAAACTTTGTTGTAGAAAAGGACGGCAGCCTCACGGAGATAAAAAAACTTCGTGGCCCTAGTCTAATATTCTCTGAGCAGGCTTCACAGTCATACAAAGAGTCACATCCTGACAGTCAGGAACAGCTTGAGGTAGGACAGGATTTGGGTGATTTGCTCTACGAGGAGGCAGAGCGCGTGCTGAAGTTGATGCCTAAGTGGGAACCTGCCAAGGATAAGGACGACAATCCCGTTCGTAGCCGCTTTACTTGTCCCATCAAGTTCCAGCTGAACTGACCTGTTTGGAAATGCTGACAGGAAAACAATGACGATGCAAAAACATTATTTCATGATATTCCAATTGGTTTGATTTTAGTTTAAAATAGTTCGAACGCCCTTCCACCCTCTGTGAAGACCGTGGAAGTTTTTATCATAAGAAAAGCCATTTCTTTACTCAAAAGCGAGTTCTGAAATGGCTTTTCCTTTCGTCTATTTTATGCTGAACTCACGTGTTGATGAGATTCTTCACGTCGTTCAGTATGACAAGGGTGCTCATTTGACGAGCACCTTCTTGTTACCAATTACATAAATACCCTTTGGCAGACTCTTCAGGTTGGCGCTGCTTTCTGCCATCTTTACGCCAGTCAGAGTGTACACAGCCTTGCTGCTCTTCGAAGAAGCCAAGCGTGTCTTGGAACTGATGCCTAAATGGGAACCTGCAAAGGACGACGACGGCAATGTCGTACGCTACCGTTTCACCCTGCCCGTCACGTTCCGATTAAACTAAGATTTTATTGGAGTTAATTAATCGACGCGTCATACAGCTCCTTCGTCGTGAGACGAGGGAGTTTTTCTTCATTTTATGGAAGACTCCCCTGAGTATTATCCCTTAAAGCACGATAGATGGCGTCCAGACGTTTTGTTTCTGAAAGCTGAGCGTTTATGGCCTGCGAATCGTTATTCTTGGCAGCTTCGCATAGCTTCTCCAATAGATGGCATACTGCACCTTCGTCGTTGTTTCCGCCTCCTTTGCTCTTAACCATGTGGGTGGGGAAAGGACCTGTTAGAATGTCATAGGTTGTACCATCCAACGTTGTATACATCCGGTCTGACACGCTGGCAGAATAGACGATATTATCCATCAGGCTTCTCATGGCCTCGGCAAATTCCTGCGAAACATCCGTATCAGATGCGTTTACGTCAAATTTGATGCTGGATTTCTTTAAATCAGACTTTACAATACCCATATAAACCAATTTGTCTTTCTCTACGGCGAACCCGCAAGTAGGGCTGAATGAAGGTCTGATAATCACCACATAGTTATGCCTGGGGTAAGGATTTGCTGGTTGGTTACGCCTGGAATACTGTTCCTTGTAGATACAGAAGAGGCTGTCCCTGACATCCTCATCCTTTGTCTTTTTCATCTTCTTCTGAACGGCTTTGTATGCCCGTTGGGCCTTCCGTCGCAACTGTTTTTCCCACTTAAAGTATTCATCATGTTTTCCCTCGAAGACAAAGGCATTGGCCCGCGCTTGGAATGCATCTACATAGCCATAGTGATGTAGCTCGTCATGGAATGCAGGCTCTGCCAGAAAGCGGATGCCCTTATTCTGTGCACTCGTTTCCCCTGCTAAGACGAACGTCATGTACAATCCCAGAACTAATTTCCCAACATGTATATCTCCAAAAGTTCTCATGCCTTTTCTCGTTTTTCTACAGTAAGCAAAGTCATTCCTGGCATAAAGGTACGATTAATTTTCAGAAAACAAGGAATAAGACAAATAAAAGTGATGATGCTGCCCATTATTTGGGCTAGAAGCGAAGTTTACCTCATATAAACAAGAAGCAGCCCAGGGTTTCCTAGGCTGCTTGGTTCTTGTTTGTGTCTCAGAAGGACAAGGATGCTTATTTGACGAGCACCTTCTTGTTTCCGATTACGTAGATGCCCTTCGGCAGACTCTTCAGGTCAGCGCCGTTCTTGGCAACCTTCATGCCAGCGAGGCTGTAAACAGCGTTGTCGCGGATGATGGTGCTGGCAATCGTCGGAGCAATGATGCCGTCGGCCATTGGGAGCAGAACGGGATAGCTTCCCTCTGCCATGTCGCAGGACCATACATTCTTGTCCCAACCTACTACGGTCTCCTGCAGCTTCGCAAAGTTGCTGCCGTTGTAGAAGCTCAGACCAGAGATGATATCCTTCGACGAGGTTTCGCCAAAGTTCTCGTATTCGTTGTTCCATACGGCCACGTTCTTGTAGGTGGCTGCTGGAGTGGTGCTGCTCATGCCGCCTCCCACGATACCGCCACCGCGATTCATCGTGCCGGCTGCATAGACGTTCTCCATGGTCAGAGCATCGCTCACGCGGCCCACGATACCACCTGTCACGGATGATGCACCCGTGATGTCAACGATAGCATAGCAGTTGCGCATATCCGTGATGCCATTCACGCTGCCCACGATAGCACCTGCATAACCTGAACCTACCGTCAGCTTGCCAGTTACATACACATGCTCGAAGAAGGTGGAGCCGGAATAGCTTGCCGTGCGTCCTGCCCAGGCTGCCACGATGGCAGAACCGGTGGGAGCGCAAGTCACGTCAGCATCCTCGAAGCCTACGTTCTTCACGCCGCCGCAGAGGATTCCGAAGAAACTCTGGTAGTTGACGTCTGTGTTCTTGGGAGCGAAGTTGCGGATAACGTGTCCCTTACCGTTGAAGTTGATGTAGAAGAGGTAATTCTCTCTGTCGGTGTTCAGCGGAGTCCAGTTGTCCACACTACTCATGTCGATGTCGTCGTCCAGAACGATGTAGTTCATCTGGCCTTGGTTCATGTATTTGCGAACCTCCAGCAAGTCTTGTGCCGTCTTGATGACGAAGGGATCTTCCTCAGTACCTTCCATGGCAGCCAGTGTGGGAATCTCGTTAGTGAAGCCGTCGCCCACAGGATAAACAATCATGCTCTCCTTGTTGAAGGTGGGATAGCTTTCGCTGGCCAAGGTCTGACGCCAGATGGGGTCATTTACCACACCATTGTTCAGTTTGTAGCAAAGTTCGCCAGTGGGACCCATTGCAGCCACGTCTTCGCCTGCGTAGCAGTTCGATTCCGTACCACGTGTCTGGAGTACATTCCATGTCGTGTAGCAGTTCACTTGACTACCGTTTGCAGCCTCGCCTGCGATACCGCACTTCTGAGAGTGGAATGTTTGGAGGTCGATGTTGCCGATTGTATAGACGTTCTGAACTGTACCACCGTTGTTCTCGCCAACCACACAACCGATACGACAGCCGTTCGAGTGCGTGTTCTTGATGCTGACATTCTCCATACCCAGGTTCTTGATGGTACCGCCTGATACCATACGTCCGAAGAGACCGCCCTCGATACGCAGGTTGTACTCCATGTGGAGGTTGCGGATTACGTGGAAGTCACCATCGAATGTGCCATTGTAGGTCACGTTGGAACCGTCAGGACCTGCTCCATCATCGCTGTAGCGTGCGATGGGACGGAAGTCGTTGATGTCCTTCATGTCGATGTCTGCCACCAGACGTGCACTTGCGTTGCTTTGGCCAGAGTTCACAAATTTGCTGAACCAGCGCAGGTTGTATGGATTGGCAATCAGATAGTAGCCATTCTCGATATCGGTAATTACGCCTGAGTCGAAACCGCAGTTCGAGCAGACGCCATCCACGAGGGCATGGTCGAGACGAGTGGCCTCGTTGCCCGGTATGTTGTCGAACGTGCTGTTCTCAGTCCCAGCGCCGTCGCAAGCGATGACACCATGACCATAGACTTGCTTGTGGGTGCTGTCGAGTACAGGGTATTTATCCTCGCCCAGCGTCTGGAAGAAGGCTGTCTCTTCCTGGTCCTCGTTCAAGCGATAAGCCAGCTCGCCAGTGGGTGCCATTGCAGCTACTTCAGCACCGCTGAAGACGTTCATCTGAGTGCCGTTGGTCACGGCATTACCTGCGTAGGATGAGAAGCAGCCTATCACGTTGGATTGAGCTGCCTCGCCGCAAAGACCGTTGCAATTGTCGTGGAGGGTTTCCACTACAATGTTGCCAATGCTATAGCAGTTCTGGACGGTGGACTTGTAAGCCTCGCCAGCCAGGACGCCGGCACGTACACCTTGGGTTTCGTTGTTGTAGACGAGAGTGTTCTTGATGGTTGCGTTCTCGAAGCCTATGTTCTTGAGAGTAGCGCCCTGAGTACGGCTGAAGAGACCAGCCTCGCAACCATCGTCGACGATGATTGTCAGGTTTCTGATGACATGGCCCTGACCGTCGAAGGTGCCGCTGTAGGTGGTGCCTATGCCCACTCCGTCTCCTGTGCCGTCGCCGTCCAAGTCAAGGTCGTCCCTATGGCGGGCAATGGGAGTGAAGTTGGCGATCTCGCTCATGTCGATATCGTTGGCGAGTACAGCGTTCAGGCCAGTGTTGCCGTGGTTGGACTGATAGGAGAACCAAATCATGTTATAGGGAGTAGACAGCTGATAAACGCCGTCTATCTCCTCAGGCTCGTGACCTCGGATTACCTTATAGATATCATCGTTGCGCATTCTGTCGATGAATGCCAGGGCTTCCTCGTCGCTACCCTCACCGCTCTCGAACATCTCGATGACAGGGGCGATAACCTTGTCGTCCAGTTCCTCGAGAAGTTCAGGAGCGTTGATGCCGTAGACATCCTGCAGCTCGTCAGACACATCGCGAAGTTCCGAATAGATGAGCTTGCTCTCGTTGACGCGTTCGAAGATGTCGCCCAGCTTGCTCAGCAAAGCGTACTTCTCAGCACCCGTGGAGGCATTGTCTATCTCTGTTGCGTATGCTCTCAGTTCGTTCTGGAGTCCTACATAGTAGTTGGGAGCTTCCTTGTAGTCATACAGGTCTGGCAGATAGTCGTTGGTCATGTGGTTGATTATCGCCTTGACATCGTCCAGGAGGGCCGTCATGGCTGCTGTAGCATGCTCGCTCTCCATCTCGCCAAGGTAACGCAGACGTGCATTGCCCAGGAAGTCGCTGTTGGTCAGTTTGTAGGCTGAAGAGCCTTTCACGCCTACCGTCAGCACTCCGTCCTTTACCTCCACGATGACACGGTTGTCCCAATGTCCCAGGTCGATAGCGTTGCATACGCCTGTCACGCTGTTGGGTTTCCAGCCGAGGGGTTCACCAGCATCGTCCAACTTCTCTTCGAAACCTGAATAGCCTTCCACCTCTTCTGCTGTAAGCAGGTCGCTGAAGAGAGGTTTCTGGTAGTTCTCGTTGCCGTTGGCGAACAACAGGTTTCGGTAGTTGTATGCACCCAACAGGAGACCGCTGCTGATTTCTGAATAGCCACCGATGCGGAATTCATAGAGACCATCCTTGAGTCCGTTGAGCGTCTGGCTGATCTGGAAGTTGCCATTCTGGCCTTGCAGCAGGTATTTGGTTACGTTTGCACTTGTGGTGTGGTTGGCGATGGAGCCTTCAGGAGACCATCCTGCCGTACCGTCAGCAAAGTTGGCGTTTGTCAGCAGGTTGCTGATGTCTGCACCAGGGGCATAGCCGTGCTGTACGGCATTGCTGAGCAGCTGCTGGACGTAACCGATTTCGCTGTTCACGTAATTGCTGTTCAGGTTGCAATTCTTCAGGATGTATAGCGAGGAACCATTGGGGTAAGTGTCGCCTGGCTCCACTTCCTTAGTCAGATAGTTGACCAGCATGTCGCGCTCTTCGCCATCGAAGAAGTTGCCGTTCTCGTCCACGTAAGCCTGCACTTCTTGCAGAGCCTCCTGATACTTCTTGTAGGAAGCCTGGGCATTGCCGATGGCATCGCGCAAGCCTTGCAGATCTTTGTAGCCAGCCAGGAAGTCTGGGAAGGGCTTGTTCTCCATCGCATCAATGCGGTCGAGATACGTATCGATGAGGCTTGCGGGAGCCACCACGTCTTCGTAGGCGGCATGTTCAGCCTGAATCAAGCTTGCAACGAGTTGCTTGTACTCTTCCTCGTCCGTAGCGCTTGCATAATCTACGTCAGAGGTTGCATAGACCAGTCCGTGAGTCTTGTCCCAAGTGGGGAAGTGGTCATCGCCCAGCGTCTGGTAATAGGAGACAACCTCAGGGTCGAATGATTTTCCGTTGAGCGCCCAGCAGAGTGCTCCGCTCTCAGCGTCCTCGACGATGTTCTCGTTCTTGGAAAAATAGTGGCAGTTGTTCAGCGTAGTGCTGTTCTCTGTCACGAAGAGACCCTCGTAGGTACTCCAGCAGTTGTTCAGTGTACTTTGTGCTGCCTCACCTCCAAAACCGGCACATTGGGCATGGTCGGTGGTCACGCTGATATCGCCAGCCGTCCACACGTTGGTGATGGTGCTCTGGTACAGCTCACCACCCACGACACCAGCGCGGACAGGCCCCGTGGAGTAGTTGATAACGGTAGGATCCACAAAACCTACGTTCCTGATGGTTGCACCCTGCGTGCGGCCGAAGAAACCAGCCTCGTAGTTGTCGTAAACCTCAACGTAAAGGTTCCTGATGACATGATATTGGCCGTCGAAGGTTCCTCGGAAATTCAAGTCGTCGGCACCAAAGCCAGAGTCCCTGTGTTTGCCCATAGGCGGGAAATTGGGAATGTCGCTCATGTCGAGGTCGTTCATCAGACGGATGTTGATGGTGTTGCTCCCCTTGTTCACGAAACGGCTTACCCAGCGCAGTTCCTGAGGAGTGGTGATCTCGTACCATTGGTCGATGGAGGGCTTCACTTCGTAGCCTTCGAAGCCGCAGTTCTGGCAGTATCCCTCTTGGTCGAACTCGTGTGGAGGCACAGGACTTCCGTCGTCCGTATTGCTGTAGGTCATAGCCCCCGCGGGTGAACCGTCGCAGTTCATCGGACCATTGCCGAATACCTGCTTGTGGGTAGCATCCTGACAAGGCACGTTGTCCTCGCCCAGCGTCTGGTACCACCTGATCTCGCTCTGGTCGCCGTTCAGCGTGAAGCAAAGTTCACCGGTGGGTCCCATAGCAGCCACTTCATCGCCTGCAAAACAATTCGTAAGCGAGAATGCAGTTCCGTTTACCAGTACATCGCCCGTACTGAAGCAGTTGATGAACTGAGAGTTGCTGGCAGCCTCACCGCTGAGATAGCCTTTCTGAGGATGCAGGGTGCTCAGCTCAATCGTACCGGCAGTCCAGCAGTTGCGCATTACGGAGCTGACAAACTCACCCGAAATCACACCCGTGCGGACGCCCGTGAAGCCATTGCGCTCCATCTCGCTGGTGGTGCTCATGTTGGCATTCACGATACCCAGGTTTTCGATAGTGGCATTCTGGCAACGGCTGAAGAGGCCAACCTCATAGTTGTCCTCGCGTGCAACGGTCAGGTTCGAAATCACATGGCCAGCACCGTCAAAACGGCCATAGAATCTTACTTGCGTACCGCCCGTGTCGGCATACATACCGATGGGCCAGAAGTTAGGCACGCCACTCATGTCAATGTCGGCCGTCAGACGGCCCCATGAAGAATTGGCATCGACAGTGTTGTTCACATAATCTGAGAAGGCCACCAGATCCTCCGGCGTGCTGATCAGGTAGTACCCTTCATCGTCCTTCGGCAGATTGAATGCTGCACGGACATTAAGTCCTGCAAACACCGTCACAAGAAACAAAAGAGTAAATTTTCTCTTCATAGTTAAATATGGTAGGGGGGAATCTTGTTTTACTTGCACCTACGAGCAAGTTCCCCCTGTTTAGGCTTGCCCTGGCGACCTATTTTATTGTTGTTTTCTACTGTTAACGATGCAAAGTTAAGGCTTTTCGAAGAACATCAAAGTTTTTCGAGAAGAAAAATGATGAGTTTTTCGAAAAAAAGTCAAAAGAGGGCCAGTTTTGCTCATGTTGCGCATGACAATTGGGACAAAAGACACCCCATTTTTTCACCCCTATTACATACGTATCGCCCTTCGTTTTTATTATTGTTTTGCGTTTCGCTTGTTCTTTTCTTTTGTAGTTAAGTCTTTTGTAGTTAAGTAGATAAGTGGATATCGCTTCTTCGCCCTGACCTTCAGGATCATGACGTCATGCAGCGAGACCTGAAGGGAGATCGACTCTCTCACCGCCTTCTTCTTGTTGTCTTTTTTGTCTTTGGGGAAGGTTTTTGTCTTCTTTTTCCTCGGAGCACAGGATGCTGTACTATGTATTCAGGGGGATAATTCTTTGTCGCTAAGCCATAACAATTACCCTGGAAAGGTACGAAGGTCTTTTCGCATTGTTTCATGGAGGACATGATGCTTACGACATTGGTTTTAGGGAAGTGCTTTTGTGCTGCTTCGGTCAGCTCATCGATATGTACAGGCACGGGAGAGGCTTCCATGGTGAGCCTCAGCAGATCGCGAATGTTTCCGTAGTACACGTTGTCCCATGTATCCAGTCCATAGATGCTTGCATGGCCTTTGGCTTTGATGTGCTCGTGGATCAGGATGGGCACTCTGAACTGCTCTATGTCTGTGTACTTGTGGTCAGGATATCGCCTCTTGAACTTCCTGAAGAGGGTTTTCAGGGACATCGGCTTGCCATGCTCCTTCAGAATCAGATATGCTTCTTCGCCTACGTCTACGTGATTCTGCTTGAAGATACCCTTCCCGTCCTCGCCAAAGTGAATGCCGGTGTTGGCTTCTGCCCATTGGCGAAGAAACTGGACGGCATCCTCTTGCAGATCTGCGGGGATGTGGGTTACGAGCGCGTGCAGATCGAAGACTGTGTCCCGTGCATATTTCTTCACGCTGAGGTTTTGCATTTCCCGGAGGTCTATCATGCTGATATACTGGCGTAGCTGATTGCGAACTACTGCCTCCTTGTCTTTCAGACGTACCACCTCGTAGTCGTCCAACAGGGTCAGTATCACGCAGAAGTACTTAAAATCCTGGGGCAAGCGTTCCTGCTCCTGTATCCTGCGGAAATGGGGTGAGAGCTCGGAGATGTGACTGGATGCCAGAAGGCTGCTGTAGTCGCCCCAACGGGTGAATCTCTTCATGGTGCGCTCGAGTATCCCTTTGCCTTCCCAAGTGAGTTGGCGTGGCCGTTCCTGTGTTTGGTTGAAGATTGCTCCGATTTCTTTCATGGTATGCCTTTCTCCGTCGATGATGCCGTTCGTGTAGGCCCAGATATTGATAGATTTTTCGTGGCAGCTTTCCACCAGTTTCAGCGCGATGAAAAATAGGGGCATCGAACCGTTGTCCATCTGAAAGCGGAATACGAAGCGGCGGTCGGCTGGGGACAGCCAAGGGAAACAGTGGCCGATTCTCCGATAGAGCCACGCGTCCTGGTCGGAAAACACTTCCTCGCTGAACGCGTCCTCCAGTGTCTGATTCATGCGCCAGATTTCGTGGATTGTAGCTCTGCTTGGCTTGAATCCAAACTTTTCTGCCACCAAGGCCTCCGGCATGCCGAACAGCTGCAGGACATCGGTGAATGAAGGCAGATGCTGGCGCTGGAGGGCACGGGCTTCTGCCGACAACCACGAAGCCAGAGCATCGAACATCTGCTGGAGTTTCTGCCGTTGAGGGATGGAAAGAAAGTCCTGCCAAATCACTTCGCGGGGGAAGGAATAGAGGTTGGCAGAGAGGCGGCGGATAAGTTTCTTGGCAGTTCTTAGAACCGTTCTGCTGGGATGCTCCTCCTTAGACTCATATTTCCGCACGGTTTTCAGGTAATGCTGCAACAGCTTGCGCAACTCTATGTTGCCCATGCGCCCCAAATCTCTCTGAACGGTCAGGACGTCATATTCTCCATTCAGGATGGCCGACTCCATCTTCTCGGAGTCGGGGAAAAGTTCATACAGAAAACTGGGTACTATTCCTGAGAGACCAGAAATGCTCTCATACGCCTTTATCGTGCTCTCTCGCGTGGCAACGGGAGGTTCACTCTTTTCTGGGGAGATGGCGTCAGGATCCTCTGAGACGCTTTCTTCGTATTTGATTTGCCCGCTTTCCAGTTTGGCAAAGAAGGCATCGGTGTCCATGATTGCTCCCAGGCCGATATTATGCTGGACCTCCCATCCCGTGCCTTTGTAACCTATCAGCTGTCCTGTCGTCTTTACCCCCATCCCCGTCAGAGCATGGAAAGCCCGTTCTGTCAGCAGTCCTTCGTCCCGCAGGCACTTCAGCGATGTGTTTTGGTAAATCTTCATGTGTTTCTTCCTTTTGTTCCAAAGCTGCATAATGGGTTTTCCATTACAAAGATACTGTCATTTTTCTGGAAGCTCCAACCATTAAACATGTTTTAACTAAAAAGAACCTTGTCTCCACCCCCTCCCCGAGTACTTGTCGACCTACCGAACTCCGTACGA
>JAEEGJ010004657.1_pt1 | contig 45620 bp, 32 predicted proteins | sample 8958761 | NCBI WGS metagenome assembly JAEEGJ01 (sample SAMN16246546, study PRJNA631951) | gut metagenome | biome: gut microbiome; feature: rumen; material: RS-attached | host: Bos | place: Iran: Karaj | collected 2018-10
GACGCCAATTCATGCACTCTTCCATAACTAACTCTTTCACCACTCGTTATACATGCAGTCTTCTGTGGATTTTTCACTGCGTTTTTGTAGAATCCATAATGCAATAGCTGTGGCTGTGTTTCCCATTTTTTTTCTGTTTGATTTAGCTTTTCAACAAGGTTTTGATTTGATAGAGGAACCAATTGTTCAAAACGTAGATTGATTAAATTCTTATCTGACGCGATTTTGCGCAAAGCCTCAATAAAGCATTCTGTCATTTCATTGACCATGTTTTCAGAAAACATCCCTGCAACAAAATCAAATCCAAACTGAATAACATCGTTGCATTTCATTGCCACAACATCTATCCAAACTTGACTTGTCCTAGAACTGAAATAGGTCATCTTTATTTGCCTTGTATCATATGGAATAATATCTAGATTATTGCTAAAAACTACTGGGCTAACTATTGATTTATAATCGCCCCTCCTTTTATAAATCTCTCTAACAATATCTGTTCCTATAAACAAATCATGTTCTTTTATTTCTAGCAAATTATTTAGATTTCGTTTAACGGTATCGATTAATGATTCTTCTGCCTTTTCCTCATAATCCAATATCATGAAATCTGAACATTCACCTACCATTCTTTGGAAATCATCATGCACATCATATCTAACAGCACTAGGAACATTTATTATAAATCTCTGGTTTTGGCTATATCTTGCAATCGTTTTGCAAAATACCGTATATATGATATTGAAAGCTGTAACGGCATTCTCGCCAGCAATCTTATTAATAATCTTCCATTGTTCTTCTGTCAGATTCTGTTCTATATGCAAGCTAATTCTTGCATCAAGCATATCCGGCGTATGTAACATAGGAAGCTTTGGTGCTTCTGGAAGTTTATTGAGCCTTTTCAGCCAATACTCCTTATCCATTTTATAGGCTTCTGATTCCTTTACTTGCTTACCATAAATCACGTAGTCTCTAAAGCTTAATTCCAGAGGTTTTATTGTTTCACCACAATATATAGCATCCAAATCGTGATATAAATTCTCAAAACTCCAGCCATCCACTATCAAGCTGTCTATGTACATATGAATAATAGCTTTATTATTTTCAATCTTGGTGACAGATAAGCACATCAGCGGTGGTTTTCTGTAATCTAAAACCATTTTGTCTATCTGCTGTCTCTTGTTCAGCAAAAAGGCTCTTTGCTCAACTTGAGTCATATTCGTTGCATCTTCAACTATGATTTCTGGTGTCTCAACCTTTTTAAAAATCACTTGCGTTCCGTCATCCCGTATTCCACATCGAAGAGCATCATGTAATTCAATTAACTGCTCCACGGCCTTACAAAATCTCTTATGATTATATTTTTCGCAAGTCAGTTCTACATATCCATGTGTAGGAACGTTTCCTAGTTCTACTTTTTCTTGACGTCCTATATAATAGGCTTGCTGAAGACCATTCAAACTAAATGGTTCGTACCAATTCTTTTTATCAGCATAAATATCAGGTAGATTTTTCGCTTCGCTTCTTTCGGTTTTTAAGATTTTCGCCATATCAGACAGAGTCGAATATGTAAATACATCTGTGACTGATATCTTTGTGCTAAACACCTCTTTTATCTTTGCAATCAGACGAATTGCTAGCACCGAATTTCCACCAGCTGCAAAAAAATCTGTATTCCTATATATCTCTTTATTGCCTAGTATCTCTTTGTATATCGCTGCTAGCTGTTTTTCTTTTTCTCCAACTGGCTCTTGTTTTTCTTCTATCTCCTCCTTGATTTCTATTTTAGGAAGCTTTTTTCGATCTACTTTTCCATTTTCACTAAGTGGTATCTCTTCTATCTGTACGTATATATCTGGAATCATGTAATGAGGTACTTTTTGAGCTATAGCTTTTGAAAGATTTTCTTCCTGCAACTTTGCTTCTGCGGTATAGTACAACACTATCTTCTTATCTTTTACTGTTGCAATCGCTTCGCCTACGCCTTCATATTCCGCTGCAGCGCTTTCTATCTCTCCTAATTCAATTCGATAGCCATTTATTTTTACTTGTCCATCTAACCTTCCCAAGAATTCTATACTTCCATCCTCTCGATATTTACCCATATCTCCAGTGCGGTATATTCTCTTGTTTAGGTATTGATGATAAGTGAAGCTCTCTTTTGTTTTCTCCTCGTCATTTAGATAACCTCTTGCAAGTCCTATTCCTGCTATATATATATTTCCAGGAACTCCCTCAGGACAAATCTGCCCTGCATCATTTAGTACATACATTTGCTGATTAGCCATCGCATATCCGTATGGTATACTAATCCAATCCTTATTAACTTCTTTAATTGGATAGTAAATGGACCAAATTGAAGCTTCTGTAGCTCCGCCCATGCTTATTATCTCAGCTTTTTCACTAAGCTCTCTGATTTTATCTGGCAATTTTAGTGGTATCCAATCTCCGCTGAGCATAAATATTCTCAGTTCTGGAAGCTTCTTACTTTCTGCCAAATAATAATCTGTAAGCATCTCGGCAAGTGCTGGAACTGTATTCCAAACAGTTATCTTCTCTTTTTCTATAATCTCGCCCCAACCATCAACTTTTAGCTTTTCTTGCGAATCTGGAATGTATACTGTTCCTCCCGCACTCAAAAGCCCAAAAATGTCATATACTGACAAATCAAAACATATTTCAGACAGTGAAAATGCTATATCCTTTTCATTTATGTTATAGCTATCATTTACATCCAAAATCGTGTTGACTGCGCCCTGATGCTCTATAACTACACCTTTAGGCTCTCCCGTCGACCCTGATGTAAAAATCGTATATGCGATTTCTGATGGTTCTTGCGCCTCATTAATTTCAAAGAGCTTATCTGTTTTGCAATCTTCTAATACAAGAATTTCCACCTCTTTATTAACCAGCTTTCGCACAAGGCTATAGTCACTTCTTGTGGTAATCGCCACCTTAACATCAGCCTTCTTGATAATCTTTGAAATTCGCTCTTTAGGCCAATCGATGTTTGTTGGAAGATATGCTTTCTGTGCATATAGGATACCAAGTGCAGCGGCCACTTGTTGATAACCTCTACTCATACAAATGATCACATGCTCTTCGTGTGAATTTGACTTCTTTAGCAACTCTGCTGCCACATTTGACGCCAATTCATGCACTCTTCCATAACTAACTCTTTCACCACTCGTTATACATGCAGTCTTCTGTGGATTTTTCACTGCGTTTTTGTAGAATCCATAATGCAATAGCTGTGGCTGTGTTTCCCATTCTTTTTCTGTTTGATTTAGCTTTTCAACAAGGTTTTGATTTGGAGCAGGCACGCTTTCTAATATATTTTTTTCCCATGCTTCAGGGTCAGAAAGGTTTATTATTTCCTTTTTGAATGCTTCAAACATTTCACTAATTTGTTTTTTGTCTAGAATTCCCTCGCAGCTATCCCAAACAAATTCTAGTCCCCCCGCTTTTTCAGTTGCTATGCAATCTATCCAGACCTTTGATGATTGAGTCATCCAATCAAGCATCTCATGGTCAGACCGACTCATTGAACGATCATCTTGCGCGGTCACGCTTGTAAAGACCACCGGAATATTCCACTGTCGTCCCTGTTCCGCATAATTACGTAAAACATCGACACCTGTTACATGATGATGATCCAAATCCTCTATAAACTGCCTTTGTATTTTTTTACCTAGAACCTTAAGCGAATCTTCCTTTAATATATTTACTTCAAGAAAAAGCAATGAACCAAATTCTCCTACAAGGTTTGGGACATCATCGTGTAAAAACACTCGATTAAATGATGGTATATTAATTGTGAAGTGTAGGCTTCCACTCCACCTCGATAGAACCAAAGCATATGCTAATATTTGTCCCGTAACTGCAGTAATATGATGCTTTCTCGTATTTTCAGTAAATCTTTGATATATTTCCTTTTCAATAAATGTCTTATTATGATAAACCTTAGATGATACATCGTTTTTTTCTATTAGTGAAACGTTTAGCGCCGGAGCATCAGGGATAGTATCAATACGACTCATCCAGTAATCCATGGACTTCTTGTATTGTTTGGTTTCCTTTATGCGCAATACATTGTTTGTATAATCTCTAAGAGATATCTCTATTGGCTCTAATTTTTCGCCATTGTAGATACGTATAAGATCATCCTCTAATACAGAAATACTTCCACCATCAACCATCACACAATTGATGACAGCGCATATCGTAAATGATGCACGGCTTGTTTTTATCGCCTTTACATTAAAATTTGGAAAACTTTTTAAATCATTTACCTGATAAAGCATTTCCTTAGCATTTTCTTCAAAAAATTCTTGTTTTTTAGCTTCAGAAAGACTTGATATGTCAATCGTTTCGACAACATATTCTGGCACATTTTCTAGAATGCACTGTTCACCATCGCCACATACAATGGCCCTTAGTGCTTCATGGCGTTTTATAAGCCTGTTTAATGACCACTGAAATCTATCAACCTCCAAATTTCCACCATCTATAGCCATGTACATATGTGTAGGTGTTTTTCCAAGCCTCGTTTCTGTCTGTCCTAAATAATAAGACATTTGCATATCATTCATTGGAAATGTATCATATCGCTTGTCTTTTTCTTCCACAAAATTGTGCGAAAAGTCCTCTTCTCCAACCAATGATTCTCTCTCTTTGACTTTTCTTATCAAAAATTCTATAGTCGGCTCTTCATAAAATTCAACAAAAGATATATCAACTTTAAAAGTATCTCTAATAGCCTGTAACAGCTTTATTATCAGTAACGAATGACCTCCATATTCCAAGAAGTTGGCATGGACATCCAGCGTTTTTGTTTCTAAAATACCACTACAGATTTTAATAATATTTGTTTCAATTCCCTCTCCGTCATCAATATCATAATTAGCGTTCAGTTCTTCTCTACACATCTTTATCAACAACTTATTATCAATCTTGTTGTTGTGTGTTTGAGGCAGTTTGTCCATCACCTTCCAAATTGTTGGAACCATATACTTTGGCAACTTCCGCTTAGCATGTTCTTTTATATTATCTACCTCAAAAGAATCGCATCCACCATGTAATGTTAAAACAGCTGCTATTCTACTTTCATTCCCAAGCACTGTATCATTTATTACCAATCCAACGCACTCTTTCACGGAATCATATTGAGCAATTGTAGAAGAAATTTCAGATATTTCGATTCTTTCACCATTGATTTTTACCTGCTGGTCTTCTCGCCCAACAATTTCGAATACTCCATCACTACTCAGTCTCCCCAAGTCGCCCGTAATATATATACGTTCATCAAGTGTAGAAGGATTTATAAAACTCTTATTTGTTGCACCATCATCTAAATAGCCTCTGGCAATATTGATACCAGAATTGCATATCATCCCGACACAATCTGTAGGCATGATTTCTAAATTATCATTTAATATCCAGTACTTTGTATTCCATATAGGATTTCCATATGGAATCAAGCCGCGCTTCAAATCATCTTCTGTAATCAAGTGCATAAGATTAAATACACTTGTTTCTGTGGCTCCGCCTAGATTAAATAGTTTAATGTCAGGAGCAATTTTTTTTAATCTCTTAAACAAATCTGGTGGCATAAATTCGCCGCCTATTATCGCAATTCTAAAATGTTCAAGCTTCTCGATTTGTTTTTCGTGAGCTATTGCAAATAGCATCATCTCCATAATGGTCGGAACAGAAAACCAAAATGTAATCTCATGCCGTTTCATGTAATCAAACCAGCAATGTGGCGCTCCCTGATGCTCTTTGGAAGGTATGATAACTTTCCCACCATAAAGGAACATCCCAAATGATTCATAGAAACTTACATCGTGCGAATAATTTGTCAATGCAAGTATTGAATCTTGCGATGTTATACTTAACATTTCTTCCGTGCACAAAAAATGATTTGTCATCCCCAGTTGCTCTGATATAACACCTTTGGGTTTACCAGTAGAACCAGAAGTAAAAACTATATCAAAAATATCATTAGGTGATGGATCCTCTACTATAATGTCATCAATATACCCGGAAGGTTCGTTTTGTAATATGCTGTCTATAGTTACAATTGGTGTATTTACCTTTTGAAATTCGGCCAATCTTTCATCGGATGTAATCAAAACTTTTGCATCACATTCTTCCAAGCACTGCACAGTCCTATCTAGCGGATTATTTGTATCAATTGGCACAAATACAGCCCCTGCTAAGATAGTTCCAACAATAGCTATCTGCTGCCTTTCATCTTTGTCTAGAAATAACGCCACTGATTGATTGCGCACAATATTGTTCCTATGAAGATACTGCTTGACCTTGCAAACTTCTTTCTCAAAATCACTATATGTATATCTTTTTTCACCAGATATGATTGCAGTACGATTCCTGTTTTTTCTTATACTATCTTCAAGAATGCTTTTTAATGATTTGTATTCAAACTGCCTATCAGTCTGGTTAACGCTCTGTATTAACTTCCAATCCTTTTCCAAAAGCGGAACCTCTATGTATTCTTTCCACATTGAGGTATCCTTAGATATGGAATCAATTAAACTACAAAAACTAGTGCCGATATCTTCACACATTGTCGAATTCAGCTGCGCAGAATTACTCCTCCACTCTATTAGCAAGTCTTCGCCCATTATAATTTTCTCAATTATTACGGAAGGCGAAGCTGATTCACTATCAATATGTTCAAGATTTTTCACTTGCTCGTAAAATCCTAAATATAAATCATTAGAAAAGCGAATACTATTACACTTATCCTCGAGATTTCTCATTATCTCAACATCTAGCTTTTGTTCCTTGAACCACCTAAGAGCAACTTTTGAAAACAGTGATAACAGTGTATCTTCAAAGTCTAGCTTCATATTTTTTGCAATAAGCTTCATTCGCTCTATTGTCATTTTATCTACTTCAATTAAAAAATTTGCTGATTTCTTTTTCATTTACTATTTCTCGCTTTGTTCTTTTCTAGTTAAATTCTTTCAACATCATTCCCATTTATCATGCAATTAATCCTCTTTGCAATTTCTACCTGAGCGGAAGAATCAAATAAATTACCACAGTTAACCACATCAAACTGTATTTCTTTCGAACTATATTCACTCCAATTTGTATAATTGGAGTTTTTCAACTCGCTTTCATCTTTTACGAATATCTTTATCGGAGAGTCGATTATCTTGCTCGAATCCTCTTCGAGCTTATACGATTCGTATAATATATAGTCATCACGAATCCCCCCTAACAAAAACGACATAACTCTATCATCTTGAATTACTTCACTCGGCAGTTCTCCTTTACGCCATATTGCTTCAATAAATTTCTCCTCATCTAATTCGCTTATGCCTTCACTTGTATCAATATCTGCCGGTGCATATAGTGAATTTATAAAAAAACCCTCTGCGTTTATTTGATAATCATCTCTCAGTCTGCGAATTATTTCGTATCCACAAAGTCCTCCAAAGCACCCTCCGTAAAAATAAAGCGGCATTTTAATTGTGCTAATTTCTCTAGTAGCATCATTAATCAAAGAAGTAAAATCATCATAAGAATCCTCGTCAATTCGAGGCCCTCGCCCAGGAAACATAATTGGTACAACCGCTATCCTGTCATCCATTATTTTCTCCCAAGGATCGAAAATCGTACTCCACCCTCCTCCGTAAGGGATGCACAAAAGTGCTTTTTCCTTGTTCTCAATATTTTTTTCATCATAGAATTTAATATCTAACGCCTCCTATCCATCAATCATCACAAACTAAAAGCCTCAATTCTTTTACGGTCTTCGCGGACAAGACATTTTTCATAGAAACATTAATGCCTGCCTCTTTAAAATCAGATAATATATGTATGGCTGATATTGAATTCATTCCAACCTCATACAAAACATCCTTATCATCCACTTTTCCGTCTAGATTTTTTTCTAAGATGCGAAAGAAAATATCTTCTTCCTTTTCATCTCTAACAGGACGATACTTATTGTTTGATTCTTGCGAACATGTGCTTCGCAACTTTTTGATTAGCGCCTTTCCATCAACTTTCCCATTTAGGTTTAAAGGTAATCTTTCCATAGGAATAATTTTTTCAGGAACCATATATTCTGGAAGACTATTTTTAAGATTGTCTCTGAGCTTTTTTGTTGCTTTGAGACTATCGTTTTCTCTGGACGAATTTTCAATTTTGAACACAACAAATGCTGCAAGTATTTTTTCTTTGTTAACCTTTTCGCATATGGTAAAACAATCCTCTATAAAAGAATTTGACATTATTCTCTTCTGTATTTCCGCCAATTCTATTCGGAACCCACGATACTTAACCTGCGAATCGCATCTACCCAAAAATACTAAATTTCCATCTTCGGATTCCATTACAATATCCCCGGTTTTGTACATGAGCCCGTCGCCATTTATATCCGGTAAAAACCTTTCTTTTGTTCTCTTCTCATCCCCAATATATCCACGACCAACTCCATAGCCTCCCACATATAGCTCTCCAGTACCACCAGATGAAACTATCTTGCCTGTGTTATCTAAAATATAAGTTGACGAATATTCAATACTCTTGCCAATCGGTATAACCTCGCTTTCATGACCTGTTACCTCATATATTGTTGAAAAAGCAGTGTTTTCAGTTGGTCCATATGCATTAAAAAATCTAAGTTTCGGAAAACACTTCTTGATTCTAATTGCATCTTCTCGATATAAAACATCGCCTCCCACCACAAGATTATCTAGAGTTTCAAAAATCGTTATATCCACATTTACTAATTGATGAAACAAGGGAGTAGTGAGAAACATTGAATTTATGCTGTTTTTTCTAATCACATCCCCCAGTAGTTCACTATCCAACAAAGTATTCTTATCAGTAAAATAAAGTGTTGCGCCATTCAACAATGCACCAAAAACATCAAATGTTGATGCGTCAAAACAAAGAGTTCCACTTTGCAAGAAAACCAAATCTTCACCAAAAGGAAAATATCCTGTATCGCGCACCAATCTAATGATGCCTTTATCCTCAATCATAACGCCCTTTGGAACGCCTTCGGACCCCGATGTAAACATCACATACGCAAGATTATTATTTCCTTTACGCATGGATAAATTATTCGCTTCTTGCATTTCTGAGCCATCGCAAAAAATAGCTTTTATATTTTTTAAATCCATGCGTTCAATAACTTTTAAATCTTCAAGCGTCCGGCACAAAATGACCTTTGCTTTTGACACGCTTAACATATATTCAATTCTTTCATTTGGTAAGAGAATATCCAAAGGGAGATATGCTGCCCCCGCCCTAAGGATCCCAAGAATATTTACGATTGATTCCACCGATCTATCAACAATCAAAGGAACTATTTCTTCACTAACTACTCCCTGATTAAAAAGAAATTCTGAAACATAACTACTCCGATTTTTTAATTCTTCGTAGGTCATACTAGTAGTTTCAGAAACAACCGCCAATTTGTATTTATGTTTTTCTGCAATTTCATCAAATATTTCTATAACACTTCGTTCATCTTTGAGCCTTTTAAACATTTTGTCCCTCCGCGTAATAATAAATAGTTGAATTTATATAATTACAGTTAGCGTATTCTATTTTAGATTAGGTTACTCAAACCCATTGGATATTATACCCAATTATCAATTCGTGTCAACCTCTAAAATAGTTTAATTATTTTCTTCTATAATTATAATGTTTATACGACCGTCGTAAATTGTACTCCTAACTCAAGTTAGATTTAACAAACCACATTCTGCCATAGCCTTACCACCTCGTCAAACAAAAAAAGGCTTTATGAAAAAAAATCACCAATATTCATCATAAAATCTTCATCTTGAAAAAAACGAGACGGCAAAAGCCGTCTCGCTTAAAAAATCTACATATGAAAACTACCAACTATAGTTTATTGATAAAAGCCATTACATTACCTAGGCCGCAACATCTAAATCCTTTTTAGCAAAATGCTTTCCAAGAATTAAATGTCCAATAAGAATACCAACGAATGCAAGTATGAATACAACTACAACCGCTAGTACTCCTATAACTCCTGTTGCCATCTTAATCATTTCATCCATTTGCTCTGGTGTCTGTCCTCTCGAAACCCATTCTTCTTTATAGCTTTCCATAAAGAACATTGATGGAACGATTGAACCTAATGCCTGACCAACATGGAATATTCCTGAAGCAATTCCAAGTTTAACCAATGATGGTTTAGACTCTCTCGATGCTATGATATCAGCGATTATTGCACCAATCATCGATGTTATAAACCATGGTAGGTAACCCGCGCCCATGATGCTAAAAAGCACCATTATTATTGCCTGCATAAGTGTAAATTGAAGGAACTTTCCAACCTTTCTACTTACAAAATATAAAACAATACCGGCAAGCAATGAACAGATTCCCGGACTGATAGAGTGACCAAATGGACCAAACATTGTTGACACGGTACTGCATATCATATATGCGATAAAATAAACAGCCGTAAGCAAAGCCACCATAACAATATCTTTCATCTTTAACATTTTCATAATATCTTTTCCTCCTGCATCTCTTTAAAAATATTATTTAATTCAGATAAGGTCGACTTATCTAAAATAAAATCTTTTTCAATGACACCATCCTTTAAATAGACAATCCTATTTGCCACATGTCTTATAAATTCATAATCATGTGAAATAACTAAGACTCCTGCGTCTGCCTTGAGCTTTTTGACTTCACTAGAAACATTTAACATAGAATAGACATCCAACCCGCTTGTGGGTTCATCGAATACAATAAGCTCTCTATTACAAAGCATGGCCATACCGATTTGAAGTCGCTGCTTTTGACCTCCACTCAAATCAAAGGGATGCTTGTACCTATACTCAGATAAACCAAGATATTCCAAGCAATCCCTTATTGCGTTGGCATCATTTCTAACAAGCTCTAGCTCATTGGTAACCGAAGTGCCAAACAGTTGATAATCTGGATCTTGCATAATAAAGAAAGGAAGTCCACTGACTTTTACTTCGCCTTTGTCTGGCTTAATGCTCTGACAAAGAGTCTTTGCCAAGGTTGTCTTCCCAGCGCCATTATTTCCCACTAGCACTGTTATTTCACCTTTGTTTAATGTCAGGTTGATATTCTTTAAGATGTCCCTGTAACTGACATCCTCCAAACTGGCAACCACTTTATCCTCTCTACTACTCTCTGCAAAAGGAATATCGATAGCAAAAAGGTCAAAGCTTCTTGTGTTGTATTCACCCTGTTTGAATTCCTCTTCGCTATCGCAAATACGAAGCGTTCCATCTTCCATAAAGAGAACTTTGTCAATCAGGCCACTAAGATAATAAAATCTATGATCTGCTACGATAACTGTGTAACCCTTGCCTCTAAGCCTCTTTATAATTTGACCAAGCTTCATCGCGTTACCATAGTCCAAATTGGCCGACGGCTCATCAAATAACAAAATTTTCTGCTTCATTGTTACCGCCGAGGCCAATGCTATCAACTGGCGCTCACCACTTGAGAGAGAATATATATCTCTGTCTAAAAGATTATCCAAACCGAAAGTAGTTTTAAGACTCTCCAGACGCTCGTCCATCTCTCTTTTATCAAAGCCATAGTTTTCCATTGGAAAAACCAATTCGGCTGTGGTGTTGTCTGTAAAAAACTGGGAGCGAGGATTTTGAAATACTGAGCCAATCAATTGATTTAGCTGATGCATTTTTAACTCAGAGTATTTTTCACCCTCGACCTCTAAAAGTCCTTTCATCTCCCCTTCAGTCACCGAAGGAATCAACCCGTTCAGACATTTGAGCAAAGTGGATTTACCACTCCCACTATTCCCCGTCAGAAGAACGATTTCTCCTTGACCAATAGAAAAGCTAATGTCATCGATACCTTCTTTGGACTCCTCATAGCAAAAGCTCAGATTATCCGCTTTAATTACATTCGTTTCCATACAAAACCTCCTATTAGACCTAGTACGAAGACTGCTAAAACCACTATATCTATTGCAGAAAATTCCTCTTCGTAATATGATGTCCGCCTAACGGGAGCATCGATTCCCTTTACTAATCCTGCTGCTGTGACTTCTTCCGCCAAGGCTGCGCATCGAAATAATTGAGGTACTATGAAATATTGGAAACTTTTCACTGGTCTTTTCCATGTGAATCCAATCCCTCTAAGTCGCATCGATTCGGTAATGTAGGAATACTCTCTTCTGAAAGTTGGTATGTACTTTAGAGTTATGGTAGTTGCCACCACCAACGCCCTTGGGATTTTCATGGTTTCCAACGCCGACAAAAGCTGAGCAGAGTTATACTTGCTGACTAATATACTCGCCAAAGCTATACACGGAATAGATTGAACTAATACTATTATGAATAGTCCAATGCCCTCCGTTGATTTCGACGACGTAGTTAAAAAAAAGGTTCCCATCATGAGACCATATACCAACCAAAATCCCAATAGTCTTTTGTATCTTCTCATAATAAGTAAAAGCACCGACGCAAAAACAAGTAGGAATACTTGCAAATATTTTCCGCTTAGGAAAATATACATGGACGGAGCAATTATATTTATGAGGATAAGGACTATGGGGTTTACCTTTATTTCCTTCATAAAACTTTCCACCTTTAGATTCCTCTAATTTATGTTAGTCTAAACTAATCATATTAGAAAATATATCATTTCCTCAGTAAAGTCAACAACACCATGATTGGTTTATTAAGAAGAATTCTCAAAAGGATTTAAATAAATACCTCTTTTTCAGAAATGTTGTTAAATTTTCATAATATTTTGTTTTCACCTGTGATATACTTGAATTATCAGAGAGAAGGATTTTTTAGCTATATTAATTTTTAATGTAGAAAGGGGAAATATATGCTAAACGACTATACTAAGATTCCAGCACCTTTGAATTCTGACGTTGCACTCAAAATTATTCCGGGTCATTTCGCAACAAACCATTCCCATATCACAAACTATATGGAAATCGGAACAATGAAAACTCGTTGTAACGAGGCACAAGGTGTGGCTCAGCTTTTGGCTATGCACTACTCTGTTCAGACTCCAGTGGACACTATCGTCTGCGCGGATGGAATGGAAGTAGTTGGAACCTTCCTTGCGATGGAGCTCACAAAAGCAGGTGTTGCAAACTACAATCAGCACAAGACCATCTATGTCACTTCACCCGAAATGACATCTACCGGCCAAAGCATTTTCCGTGATAACATGCAATTAACCGTTCGCGATAAAAACGTTCTTATGCTGTTTGGTTCTTTAAGTACAGGAAAAACTGTTCAAAGTCTTGCCGATTGCGTTCACTATTATGGAGCAAAAATAAGCGGCGCATGTGCTATTTTCTCTGCAGTTAGACAGGTTGGAGATATTTCAATAATCAGTGTCTTCTCTGAAAATGATATTCCAAACTATCAATCATATCCTTTACATGATTGTCCTCTTTGTAAACAGGGAGTACCAATTGATGCAATTGTAAATAGTTTTGGATATTCGGAATTACGATAAAAAACGCGACCAGCGAATTGCTGGTCGCGTTTTTCATATTACTGTTGGCTTGAACCAAACTTGATATTTCCTTTTACTGTACCATAGTCCTTGGCTGAAATCTTACCGCCAAGCTCTGTTGTAACATAATCCATTACAGCTTCATCCATTACGATGCCTGTATCAAATTGATTTGTTGCGCTGCCAAATGCATAGTAGGTATCTCCACCTGCTGCAACAAAGTTGTTTGTAACCACAGCGTATGTATCAGTAGGTGAAAATGGCTTGCCGTTCACACTTTGAATAGATACACGATTGATTGCCGCTGGTTTGTAGTAGGTTGAATCTGGATATGCTTCACCCTGAGCAAATGGAACTGAAGTGTTAACAGTAAACTCAATTCCAGATACCTGTGGAAATCCACCTACTGCCTCTGGTGTGCAATATGTGCTAGCCTCGAGAGCTTCTAGCATATCAGCACCTGTTACATACACAACTGCTACCGTATTTCCGAATGGAAGCACTGTGTTAAGATCTTTCTTTGTGACAGCGCCTGCATTGATAGATGCTCTGATACCACCACCATTTGTGATAGCAACCACATGATCCTCATCAACTGTGATTGAACCCTTTTCCTTGAGAACACTCCACTTTAATGCATCGCAAATCAAATCTCCAAGGTTGGTCTCTTCTGTACGAACACCTGGCTCCTTCTTGCCATTCAAATCAACTTCTGATGTCGCAAACTGAACACCGTACTCAGTATCAATTCTATCTGTAATAGTCTTAGCTGCAGCCTCAACACCAGGATCTTTGATAACGCCATCATCAAGCTTTACAAGATATTTGCTTTCGATTGCTTTGGTTTTCTTGTCAATGATTACTAAACCAACATTTTCGTTTTTAGTTCCTGTAGACTGGACAGGTTCGAAGCTCTCTCCAGCTGACATAACTGTGTGAGAATGACCGTCAATAACTATGTCTATTCCACTTACGTGTGCTAACATATCAACACTTCTGTGTCCTTCTGCTGCAGATTCTTCATCTACACCAAGATGTGATAAGCACACTATCAAATCGCAGCCCTGTGCCTTTAACGCATCTACCTGTGCCTGCGCACTTGCATACATCTCTGCTCCCTCAAGGAACTTGATTCCTTTGATAAGGGCTGGATTAACCTTGGTCTGTGTCTCTGGAGTTTCAAGTCCAAAGAATCCAACCTTCACTCCATCAGCTGTCGTATATACGTAATTCGCATCTACGATAGGTTTGCCCTCTGCATCTAAAACATCTGCGCAGATTGTCTTAAAGCTTGCCCTTGAAAGATTATCCATAAGCTGTGCATAACCATAATCAAACTCGTGATTGCCTAACGTTGCAATATCGTAGCCTGCTGCATTCATCATAGTAATAGCATCAGCGCCCTTTGTTGCGCTAACATAAGGTGAACCCTGACTAAAATCGCCAACATCAACAAGAACAACCTCTGCTCCTCTGGCTCTAATTTCGTTTCGGAGTGCAGACACCTGTGCATAGCCATCAATTGCACCGTGAACATCGTTGGTGTGAATAACTACAAGCTTGCCTGATAAATCCGCTGGAACACTGGCTACTGATCTAACATCTGTCCTTACGTCGTAAGCATAGGCTGTTTTAGGTACAAACGCCACAGCAAACATCACTGAAAGAGACAGTACGAAACTCAGTATCCTCTTCATTACATTTACCTTTTTCATAAAAACCTCCTTATAAAATTAAAAGGGCTTATTTGAAATAAACCCTTTTGGAATCAAAAACTATTTATTTGAACGTCTCCAGATGTGCATAGCCTCTGCCTCTTTGATAAGCTCATCTCTGAAATCAGGATGTGCTATGCTAATAATCTGCTCTGCTCTCTGCCATGCAGAAAGACCCTTGAGACAAACCTTACCGTACTCTGTAACAAGATAATGTGTGTTTGCACGAGTGTCGGTAACAATTGAACCTGTAGCAAGTGTTGGACGGATACGGCTCTGCATCTGTCCATCCTTTGTAGTATAGGTAGATGACAAGCAGATAAAGCTCTTGCCACCCTTTGAAAGGTAAGCTCCAAGTACAAAATCAAGCTGTCCGCCTGCACCAGAAATGTGCTTTGTTCCGGCAGACTCTGCGTTTACCTGACCAAATAAATCTACATCGACTGCGTTGTTAATAGAAATAAAGTTATCAAGTGCAGAAATCTGACGAATATCGTTTGTATAATCAACTGGAGCACTCATAAGCTCTGGGTTCTCATCCATGTAATCGTACATCTTCTTGGTACCAGCGCCGAACGCGTATGTCTGACGGAATCTATCGATGTTCTTCTTGGCACCAGTAATCTTGCCAGCTCTTGCAATATCAACAAAAGCATCAACGTACATCTCAGTGTGAACACCAAGATCTTTAAGATCTGACTCGGCAATCATAGCACCAACTGTGTTTGGCATACCGCCGATACCAAGCTGTAAACAAGCACCGTTTGGAATCTCTTCTACGATGAGCTTTGCAACTGCCTTATCAACATCTGTTGGAGCTCCGCCGCCGCCCATCTCTAACAGGGCTGGGTTGTCGCCTTCAACGATGGCATCAACCTTGGAAATGTGTACGCCCTCTTCAAACCCACCAAGGCAACGTGGCATGTTTTTGTTGACCTCAACAATGATGTGCTTTGACTTTTCAACTGCAGCCATAAGATGTGATGCATTTGGGCCAAAGTTGAAATATCCATGATTGTCCATTGGTGCAACAGTAATCATAAGCACATCGTTTGGTATAATGTGATCTCTATAATATCTAGGAAGCTCAGAATATCTGATTGGTGCATAGTAAGAGCAGCCTCTAGCGATAAGCTTTCTCTCGATGCCACCCATATGCCATGAATTCCAGCAGAAGTGCTCAGCTGCATCCTCGCGCTCGAAAATGGCTGGCAGCTTCATGATGATACCACCACGAACATTAACATCTGTAAGCTCGTCTGTACGTGCAGCCAAAGCCTTATCCAACGCGTCAGGTGTGCCTGTACACCAACCGTAGTCTACCCAATCTCCGCTCTTAACTACCTTGACAGCCTCTGCCGCAGTAGTAAGTTTCTTCTTGTATTCTGCTTGAAAATCCATAATTACCTCCGCTCGTTAAAAAATTATCAATAAATATAATAGCACTTATATTATTTTCCTTCAATCAGTTTTACATAAGTGTTTTGCTAAGAAAAACTCCCGCAGTACAATGCGACAATTGTTGTTAGCAAGTATTCCTAATTAATCGACTTTTTAGTTCTGTTACTGTGCATATAATCCACTTGTCGGTACTGCCTCTTCCACAGGTTGTGTTTCTATTCCTTCAACTGGAACTGCACTTTCAACTGGCGGTGCTTCTGTTCCCTCGGCTGGTACTGCACCTTCTGCCGGCTGTGTTTCTAATCCGTCAGTCGGCGCTGTGTTTTCTGCAGGCTGTGCTCCTGCTGCTTCCGAAGGTTGTGCTTCAGTTTTTTTCGAAGAATCAGATTTATCTTTATTTTTTTCTTCATTCTTATCTTCTGTTTTATCTTTATCTTCTGTTTTATCTTTATCCTCAGATTTATCTTCAGTTTTTGAATCTGAATCTTTTGACGAACCAGCCTTCCCTGAAGGCTCTAATCCATCTGAACTATATGAACTTTTGGCATTCCAAAGAATCCACTCCTCGTAGCCGATATCGTTGACAGCTTGAATCTGCTTGCGAATAGCATCTCCATCATATGTGATATGACCATCCACCCATGTGGCAGTAAAAGCCTGTAGCCAAGGTCTAACGACAGCTCCCTCGCCTTCTGGTATAGATGCAAGGGCAGTCTTTGAACCCTCTAAAGCACCATAGATTGTCTCGTATGGTTTGGCATCAGGAACGTCCAATCCAAACTCACCAGATCCATAGTGTGATGGATAAATCATAGGACAAATAATATCTAAATTAGAAACCAATGTGACGTAATCCTGACCTACGTGATTAGCATCCTCCTGGCTTTTGATAATCGTACCAAATACATCTGCCGCAAGCGGAACATCGTACTTATGAGCCTCTTCGCTTGCCATAGTCAAAAACTCAGTGATATAGCTTTGTCTGTTGGCATCATCTGCTGCTTTGTCAGACAGAGCCTTTTCAGCATCCTTTCCTACTGGGAATCTAACGTAATCCAATTGAATCTCATCAAAGCCTAGCTCACAACAGCTATCAATAAGACTTGAAATATACTTCCAAACTTCTTCGTTGCAAGGATCTACCCACTTATTACCACTGCCATCCGTAACAACCGTTCCATCTGGCGCAGTAAGAGCCAATTCTGGACGTTTCTCTGCCAAAATAGGATCCTTGAAACAAGGAATTCTTGCGATAACATAGATATCCTTTTTTTTGAGCTTTTTCAAAAACTTGTTGATATCTTCGATATAGGTGTAGCTAGCATCCATGTCTTTGACAGCATCATTATCCATAGGGAAGGTGATATTTCCATTATCATCCTTTACATCAAGAACGATGGCGTTGAGCTCGGTCTCGTCCACCAACTTGATAATATCATCCATCTGCTCTGTTCCAGCCACTGGAGCTGTCACATATATGCCTTTGACCTTAAGGTGTTTTTCGCGCCACTCTTCCATAGGAATTTTGACTTCTTCCACCTGTTCTTCTACAGGCTCTTGCATCTGCTCTTCATCTTTAGGAGACTTTTTTTCTGATTTCCACAAAACAAGTCCTATAATCAAGCCTGTAATTACTAGCGCCCCAGCTATGCTGAGAATTAATACTTTTTTATTCATAATGTCCCCCTTTTTCACAAGTTAATATACATTCTACCACAACCCGTCCACTATCGTCACGATAAATATAAAAAATAAATAGCTCATAGGAATTATTTTTCTATTTAAGTGCTATAATGAAACTAAGAATTTAAAAAGAAAGGATATATATGATTAATAGCTTATAATTGATCATGCAGGGTAAGACTATGGCAAAACACGAAATAGAAATTGCTGGTGCTAAGAGGCAGCTTGAGATTACCCCTTATGAGCATCACACCAAGTATCATGAGACTGATCAACAGGGAATCATTCACCCAAACAACTATTACAATTGGATGGAGGATGCCAGGATGCATCTGATGGAACAGATGGGTCTAGGCTTCAAACAAATGCTTGATATGGAGATAAGCTCTCCTGTGATATCACAGTCTATCGAATATAGAAGCGCTGTAAAATTTGATGAAACAGTTGTAGTAGATACCAAGCTGATATCATATGATGGCCATAAAATGGATATAGCATATCGTATATACGATAAGGCTACTGGCGAGGATAGAGCACTTGCAAAAAGCTGTCATTGCTTTCTCAATAAATCTGGTGCCCCTATTTCTATGCAAAGAGCATATCCAGAGCTGGACACCAAATTCTTTGAGTTTAAATAGCTTTTAAAAAGTTTGGAACTTTGGCAGCTAGTACCACGGTGCTGGCTGCTTTTATATTGTCATCGTTGTCGTCGAAAAAAATGTGTGCTTTAAATGCCTTTAAGACTGATGTCTTATCCATTCCCCCTAAGAAATGCGCCTCGTCTATTCTAACACCCCAGGCACGAAAGGTACGGATAACTCGCTCGTGGGAAGGAGCGCTGCGCGCGGTGACTATGGCCGTGCGAATTGGTGCATTACAAGCATCTGCATAGTTGCTTTGAATCTGCGATATAAGCTCTAGAAAATTGGCAAATGGTCCCCGCTTAAGTGGTACCAACGCGCAGCTTCGCTCGTGCTCGTCGAATGCCTCTAGACCGTCCCGCTGATAGATGAGCTCAGACTCGTTGTTGAATAGAACACAATCACCATCAAAGGCTATACGGATTTGAGACCAACCTGAATCTTGGCAATCAGGCGATGATAAGACTGTGGCCGCAGCTATACCTGCAGCCGTAGCTCGCGCCACGTCATCCTCGTTAGCAGATAAATATAAATCAACAGAATATGCTGATAAATAAGGCAAAATTGAGCCACCGGTTGTGAGTGCCGCGCGGGTTATATCTAAGTCGTAGGCCTTGATGGAATTGAAAATCCTGAGGGAGCTATCGGCAGAGTTTTGGCTCATGACTATAACTTGGCAAAGTGGATTGCCTTCAGAATCCTTGAGGCCAAGCAATGCCTGCACTAGCCCAAAGGCTGGGCCCTTGCCGATAATCTGCTGCTCATGTGAAACCATGTAATCTACATAGGCGCCAGCTCCCTGTTCTACAAATATAGTGTTCTCGAAATCTAAGTCGAATAAAGCGCGAGTAGAGACTCCGATTGTAAGCATATTGTTTAACATAAAAAACACCTCCATGTTCTTCCTTTGATATACAAAGTATAGAACATGAAGGTGTACTTATATGGGGACTGCTACCCCTTATTTCCGATTTCCATCAGCAAATTGATAAGCTCTATATCAGATTCCTGCACTCTCAGGTTTGTCTCAATTTTCTCGCCGCTTGGATCTGTGATAGAAAGCTCTATTACCGCACCAGGTGTCATCGCCTTGTCCCTCGCTGCATTAAAAAAAGGTATTAGCTTAGGGTGATTTGCATTAAACTTCGCTGCCGCGCCTCTAACTTTAAATAAATCTGCTGGATTAAATCCCATAAATATTTCCTCCGAAAAAGTTTTTAAAAACTTACTATTAAATCATATATCTCCTAAGCAGTTTTCGCAACTCCTCTTCCTTGATTGGTTTTGCAATATAATCCACAAAACCAAACGCCTCATACTGTTCTTTTGCACCAACCACCGCATTTGCGGTTTGCATGATAAACGGTGTGTCCTTGTTTGGATTATCCGGCAAAGCCATTATTATTTCTTTGAGCTGGATACCATCCATACCAGGCATCAAATGATCTAAAAAGATAATGTCGTACTTGTTACGTTTAATCTTTTCTAATGCCTCTGATGCGCTGATTGCAGTGTCCACCGTGATATCTGTATTGTTCAAAAGCATAGAAAATACACGTAGATTGATAGCCACATCATCTACAACAAGTATCTTTCCAAGGACATCAAACACTTCATTTCTATCAACAACTCGTCTGTCGCCATTAGGTCCCATCGAGAAGGTTCCGCAAGGCTCTACTGTTCTAATCTCCTGCGGAATCACTACCGTAAATGCGGTACCCTTTCCCGGTTCAGATTCGACCGTTATAGTGCCGCCCATCATTTCAACTAGTTGCTTGGTGATAGTAAGTCCAAGTCCTGTTCCTTCGATTCGCTGATTTTGGAATTCCCCGACTCGAGTAAAGGAATCAAACAGATATGGAATACTATCCTCGTCGATTCCAATTCCTGTGTCACTTACAGTAATCATCAGCAACAGTCTCCCCCCACTTATTTTTCCCTGAACGGACAGTTTGATTCGGCCTTCCGGTGTATATTTAACAGCGTTAGTCAATAGATTTGTGATGATCTGGATGATTCTCTCCTTGTCCCCTCTAAGTCTAGCTGGAAGCACATCGCTCATGTCCACCTCAAAGGCAAGTCTATTTGCCAGCGCCCTAGGTTTAATCAGCGAATAGCACTCCCTGATCATATCCATCAACTCATAATCTTCTATATCGATATCAAATTTTCCAGCATTAACCTTTGCTAAATCCAGCACCTCGTTAACTATAGAAAGCAAGTAGTTTCCAGCACCATTTACATCTCTAGCGTAGTCTAAGATGTTCTCCTCCTTGCTCTCCCTAAGAATCATCTTGTTCATTCCAAGAATTGCATTGATAGGTGTTCGCATCTCATGAGACATTCTAGTGAGGAATGCTGAGCTAGCATTCTGAGCCTGAACCGCAGCAAACATATCCCGCTCCATCTTTCGGATGTCCCTGAGGGCTCGAATATATGACATAAGTATCATAAATATTAATCCAATCGTCAGGATAAATGCGTCCATGGTAATTGGATGCTTATCATCATAAGCAATCATCTGACCAACACCTGCCACAAACGCCACCATAATTCCAATGAATTCTAGGATATAATCCTTTACCTTTCCTTGGATAAAATCCGGAATTACGGTAATTAGATATATCAACATCGATAGGATTATCGATAGAAAAGCGTATGGCAACATGGCGCTCAAATCGCTCTTTCTTAGTAACTGAAGAACAATTCCTGCCAATAGAACAAATAGCTCTAGCACCTCTAGAATCATGTATGCCATTCTATATCTGCCCTCTTGCAAGCGGTCAAAGTAAAGCGCCATCGTATATGACAGCATCATCAAACTGATGTAGGTCATATAAGACATCAGTGAAATGTTAGGCACAAAAATCTGCTTGCAGTTAGACTCGGCCAAAAACCATGTGCCAGCGCAGACAACAGCCCACCCCGCAAAAGAAAGCGATAGCGTTCTGTTATAAGCCACCTTTACAATGATACCTATAATAAAGGCAATCAATCCAAGCACAATCAAAAATAGCGTTAGAATTAAAGTGTAGCGCTCGTCATTATAGATTGACAGCAGTATTCCAACCTGACTGCCGATAGAAATCTTATCGAGAACTCCAGTGTAGTTATTGTTTCCCCAGAAAACTATTTGAAGAATTTTACCCTCATCCTCTGGATAGATAGGAATAAATACATATAGTCCAGGGCTATGACTTCCAAATATTCGAGTATCCTTGGTGGAAAAAGTATATCGATGCTCACCGCCCACATATGCATAAATATCCTGTTTGACAGAATTAAATGTAACATAGCGAGTCTTTCTGCTATCAGCATCAATGGTCTTTTCTATGACAAGCTCCTGCCCCGCAGACACCTCATACTGCCCCGGTGCCTTAATAGTTCTTTTAGTGCCATCATTGTATACTCGCACCCAGCCGTCACTATAGTCCTCAAAATAAGAATCCGTATAGGTTCGCTCGTCAGGAAGCAGCTGCTCCCCCACAAACAAGAGCACCATAATGGCTGTAAATACAATAGCTCCAACCCCTACTATGAAATCGTAAACAAAACTACTTGTCTTCTTCATTTATTGATCCCCAATTAATTACCTTCACCCCAAAATTTAGTTTTGCATCATGCTAAATCAAACCAAATTTATCTACACATTCTAATCTACTTTAATTATATGGAATAGAATTGTCTAAAACAACAAATTACGAAAATAGTCACAATTTATTAGTAAAATATATACAAAAACATTGTGTTCGCTTATTATGGAGGTTCACTATGGCTAGTTCTGAGCAAATTGCAAGGGAATATTATGAGAAGGGTATGAGTCTGATTCGTTCCAATAATGTGGAGCTTGGCATCGATAATCTTAACATGGCAAGATCCATCTATGAGGTTTCCGACGACCATACCTATTACATTCTCACCTTGAGAGGCATCGCTATTGCCTATGGCATCATTGGCTACGATTCCAAGATGCTGTACAAATGCTTAAATGCCCTCCACTATCTTGATAAGCATGGCATCAAGGGTGCCAAGCACTATTTCTATGCAACTATTTGCAATCGCTACATCATCCTTGGTGATTACGACAGCGCCCTAAACTATGGACGTATGGCTTTACAGGATTTGGAGGATTACGGAAAAGAATTTCCAAATGAACCTCGAGCTTATGTGGTGGCATGCCTTAATCTGACCTTTATCTATCTACATATGCACCGCTACGACGAAGCAGAAAAATTTTTAAAACAGGGCATGGAAATTTCCAAGGAAAATGATATGCATCATCTTGATTTGATTATTTCCACTTTAAATGCAAATCTACATCACAGCATCGGCGACGACCAGTACATCTACGACCATTTAGATGAGCTCGTAGGATTAATCAAAAATTCAGATATAACTATTCAGGATTATGTTCAGGCTCTTAGCATTCTTATTGAGACCTTCTGTGGCATGGGCGAGTTCAATCGAGCTGAGGCTGTAGCTTTAAGTCTCGATTCCACCGCAACCATCACCAACGATCCAAAACTAAAGATTGAGGCATCGAAGCTGTTTATGACAGTTTACAAAAACTGGAATAAGGATGATAAGTACAAGCAGGCTTGCGTTCGGTACGCAGAAGACTCTATCAAGGCTGAGGATGCAGAGGCTACACAGCATCTTTTGGACATGGACACTGCCATCGCATTGTCTATTGCAGGCACTCCAGCAGAATTACTATAATTGCAATTGTGGAGGTAAACCGCTGCTAAGAGGCAGTGCTATTTGTTATGAAAAGAAAAAAAGCAGCCTTTATTATAGTCATAATTACATTAATCATATTTATAACGACAGAGCTTACCTGCAATCCTTCTATAAGGATTTTGGCTTCTGTTATCAATTTTTCTGAATCCACTCTAAAAAGTCCAGATTACTTGGCATATGGAATAGATCTAAAGGATTTGTTCCGAAATTACGCAAATGCGGATGTGGAGTATTCTGGCAGCGCCTATATTAAAAAGCTTAGTGGATTTCCTTATTCCATCAGTGGAACTATCAACGGACAGCGCTCCGCTTCCCAAAAGCAATTTTCCTGCAAATCGAATGTGGATGTGCTGGTGCTAAGTGTCGGTCAACTTGAAATATATGCCAAGGACGACACCGTCTATCTAGTCGCCCCAATGCTTGGCGATATTGCCTACGGATTTAACACCGGGGAAGATTTATTCCCACAGGCGCCAAATCTTAGTAACGACATTAACCGAGAATGGTTTCACAACAACAAAAAAAATATCTACAACTTTGTAAGAAGCATCAAGATTGAAAAAACAGATGATATCTTTGTGGATGAAGATGGCACAAAAGCCTACGAATATAGGATAACTATCCCTAAGGGTCAGGGACAATTTATATGGGATTTGTTGGGCACCGACGCTCCAGACCACGATATCAAAACCTCTTTATATTTGGATAAGTTCAATCACACAAGAAAAATTGTTTTTGACTTGTCACACAAAACTAAAGGAGAATATATCGCAGTCTACGGCAAAAATCTTGGTACTATGGAAATCTATTCTCCTCTTCCAGAGAAGGAGGATTTTGTGGCGACCATCAAGCGCAACGGCAACAACAAATACACCAATTCCTATTCCATAGCTGCAGTTTACACCACCTCTGGCGGTGATAAATATACTTTAGATAGCGGTCTACTTTTGAACTACACCGAGGATGGCGTCAAGGCTGAGGCAACAGATATCACTATCGCCAAAAACAAGACCTCCCTCGCCGAAGGCTACATGAAAGGTCGTATTCAAACAAAAGAAAATATGGGTGATGTCTTTGAAAATGCAGGTGCAGATCTATCTGGCGTGCAGGTAATAGATTGGGATACAATAAAAAATGACACCGCCTCTTTTGTAGACGATGTCATCTCTAAAGCACGTGAAAACGTTGAACTGATTAATTAGTCTTCGCTATTTTCCATATCGTTTAGAATCTTGTATAAAAGCTTGTAAAGTTGCTCAGATTCTTTTGGGGTTAAATTAACGCATTTGCCCATTTTAGCAGGTATTGAACATGCCTGCTTTTTTAATTCTTCGCCAGCTTTGGTAAGAGTGATATTGAGGTTGCGCTCATCATCCTTGGAACGATTGCGCTTAACATAACCCTTTTGCTCAAGCTTTTTAAGTACTGGTGTAAGTGTACCTGAATCAAGGAAAAGCTTTTTTCCAAGCTCCTTTACAGTAAGCTCCTTTTCTTCCCATACAACCATCATCGTAATATATTGAGTATAGGTAAGGTCGATAGGATCAAGATATGGCTTGTATCTTTTGACAATTTCCTTTGAGCACGCATAAAGCGGAAAACAAAGCTGATTAGATATTTTTAAGCAATCGAATTTATCGCCCATAATTAAACTCCTTTAAATAATTAAAGATTCTTAGACACGAAATCTATCAACGCTGGCTTTGGAACGAAGCCAACATTCATGTCTACCTTTTGTCCATCCTTTAAAATTACCACAGCCGGTATGTTCATTATACCATATTCTTTTGCTAAATCAGGATTATCATCTGTATCAATGCTATAGAAATTTGCCTGACCATCTAATTCTTCAGAAACCTCCTCTAAAACAGGTGCAAGCATCTTACAAGGTCCGCACCATGTAGCATTAAAATCTAAAACTGAAACCCCTGATTTGTCCATTGAATTGAATTCATCTGTTGATATTTTCTTTACCATGATATATCTCCTTTCATTCTTATGAAGAAAAATTTGACTGTTACTTCACTGGTTAAAAATAAAGATTTATACTTGAGTTTTCTTTAACTCAGTTAAATATGAAACAGCAGAAAGTGCTGCAACATTCCCCTCTCCAGCGGCCTTGATATACTGATATGGTGCACCAGTGATATCGCCGCATGCAAATAGCCCCTTGATGTTGGTTGCCATCGAGCGGTCAACGCCGATGTGATTGCCATCCATAGTAAGACCTGGCACAAGCTGAGATGGAGCAATCTGCTCTCTAAGTATAAAAATTCCATCGGCAGTATATGAATCGCCATCAGTTTCAAGAATTACCCTTCCATCTTCAAGCGCAATTGCGGATGGTTTGATGCCTGTAGTAACCTGTATGTTGCCACCGAGATTTCCCTCATAGTCATACTGAGGAAGATAGTAAACTGTATCGGCGCGCTCAGCCAAAAACTCTGCTTCTGGTTCGTCCTCAGAACTGTAGGCCAAGATGATAGCTGTCTTTCCTTTATATAAAGCAGCATCACAGGTTGCACAGTAGCTGACCCCGCGGCCGAGATTTTCCATCTCGCCAGGAAGAGGCTTCATAGCAGACATTCCAGCGGCAACGATAACTGAACTTGCTTCATAATCGTTGTTGTGACCCTGCAGAGCAAAATATTCACCCATTGCATAGACTGCGTTGATTCTATCCTCAGTAATCTCAAGCCCCATCGAATGAGCATGATCTAAAAAAGCCTTGGCCATTGCATCGCCAGAAACCTCTGGAAGCCCCAAATAATTCTGAACAGTGTGAGCCTTTGAAACCTTGTCAGATGAACCCTTGTTACCTATTAATAAAACTGTTTTATTGCGAACCTTTGCAGTGATGGCTGCTTCTAAACCAGCAGGGCCTGTGCCAATTATGGCTATGTCGTATCTTTCCATATATTGTAACCTCCTAAATCAAATAACCCAAGAAGTTTTCAATTGGCATAAAACTTGCTTTAATATCTATTACCTGTTAGGTTGATTTAATTGTACGCAATCTAATTGCATTTGTCAACACAATTTTTATTATTTTAACAAGAAAGAGTTTTGCTACGCAAAACTCCAGCAGTGCGAGGCGACATTTGCTGTAAGCAAATAAATTCTTCTGTCGCCGAGACACATCCTTCGAGCGAAGCTCGTTTTTTTACTTACTAGGAAAAGGATTTTCCTAGTAAGTAAAAAACCCTTAAGCAGATTTTAATCCACTTAAGGGTTATCATTTTATAATGTTATATGGCTACTGGAATAGCTTGTCTACTAAGTTGGCCTGATTATCCATCTGATTCTTGAATGCCATATTTTGAGCTGCTCCCACAATTCCACTAGATTTCATTCTGGTAATTGAATCGTTCATCTCGGCATCCATCTTGCGACTATAAGCTGCATCGAGATTTTCTGCTGTGTTGTTGTTGGCTGCATAAGCAGACTCTAAACCATTAGCCGTCGCACCAATCTGGCTACGCATAGAATTGATACCTGAATATGCGCTATCCAAAGCATCAAGAGAAATCTTGTTAGGATCTCCTGATACATCAAAATTTTCAAGGCCAGCGATTACTGATTTGGCATCTGCCTCTTTGATTGTGGAACTAGCTGTGCCAGTAAAGATATTGATATCGCCTGCAGAACCATCTAAAAGATTCTTTTCATTATATTTTGCCTGATTGATTGTCTGCTTGATTGTTTCAACAGACTGTCTATTTGCTTCTTGAAGAATTGCCCTATCGCTTTCAGAATAAAGACCATTCATAGCACGAATGGAATTCTGCTGAATGTCACCAAGCGAATCAGTAACATTGGCAAGGGCTGAATCCGCAATCTTTGTAGCATCTATACCATAAGAAATATTGTTGCTGCCTGTCTTGAGGCTGTTGGATTGCTTCATGATTTGCTGTGAAATTGCAAGTGCCACCGCATCATCAGCAGCTGTATTAACCTTTTTGCCTGAAGCCACTTCGCGACTAGCCTTGTTGTGACGAGCTTCAGTAGCCTTCATGTGATTAATACTATTTTGATAATTTGAAGTGTTTAAATTAGATTGAATCATCATAATAACTCTCCTCAATCTGAAAACGTTATAAATTCAAGCGACACCTTTTCTAGCAATTTAATTATAACACCCAAATCCTAAAAAGTCATGTGAAAAAATTTTGAGATACTACTCACACGTGTAGACATATCGCATATCGGCGTATTTAGTTATTTTGTCCGCAAATCCTGCTTTCTTATAGATGCTATAGCCATCGTCGGTAGCAAACAAATCGATTCGACTGAGACCTTTTGCTTTGCCGTAATCTATAAGCTGATCTATCAGCTTGGAGCAGATTCCCTGTCCTCTATAACCAGGCTCAGTATATACGCTAAAAACCTCTCCCACTAATCCAGTTATAGCAACTGGACTTGCCGGAATCTCAGCAATATGCAAATAAGCCTGAGAAACTATCCTTTCACCATCCCTAGCTATAAATGCAATTAGCTCTTCACCAAGTCTTCTAGAAAAATAATCCTGGAGCTTAGCCTCTATGGATGTTGCCTCCTGGCTTGATAGCTCACCAAAATCTTCATATAGATAAGCCATCCTAAGTCTGATTAGTTCCTTGATATCTTCCTTTGTAGCTTGTTCATATTGTACTGCCATATATCCCCCTAAAATATCATTAACACTCGAAAAGTGTTTTTATATCTAATAAGCAATCTAGTCTTCTAAAGAGTATTGCACTTAGTTTCTCGTCCGGCTCTGTCAAATCCGGAATCATCACCACATTGCACCCTGCTCCGTAAGCACTGCGGCATCCATTTGGTGAATCTTCAACTGCGACAGTATTGTTTGGAGCTAAGTTAAGACTCTTACATGCATAGGCGTAGATATCCGGCGCCGGTTTGCCTCTTTCAACCATATCAGCACATACGATAGCATCAAAGTACTCAAACAGACCTATCTTTTTCAAATAGCGCTCCGCCCTATCCTTTGGGTTGGCGGTTACTAGCGCCGTAAAGATTTGATTGCCCCTAAGCCATTTCAATATTTCAATTGCACCAGGTTTAAGCGGAATACCATTTTCTAATATGTATTTTTCAGTAAGCTCCTTGCGATATTCTCTCACAGCCCAATAATCAAAATCCGCTCCATACCATTCAGCAAACTTTTCAAGGGCAAATGGACGCCCTAGCGACCTAAGCTCTAGCGGCTTTTCTGGGGTCATCTCATATCCAAAATGCGCCAAGGCCTCCGGCCATGCAACCTGATAAAACTTTTCTGTATCCGTAAGGGTGCCATCCAAATCAAATAACACTGCCTTAATGTCTTCTGCCATTAATTATCCCTTCCATAACTAAAATACACTACAAAAACTTTATCATTGCACTCTGGCTATTTCAAGCACGATTGACAAACTAATTAAAACCAATTAAAACTAATTAAAGTTTTTAAAACTGATTAAAAAACCAGCAAGTGCTTTTTTTGCAATTGCTGGTTTAATAATCTTATGGTTGATATTTACTGTGGAGTATTCTTACATACTAACTATTTCATTATATTTTTCGTATAACATCCGTGGCTCTATTTCTTCTCTTTTTTCTATATCATTTGTTTTACTCTTTGTTTCTATCCAAGCTCTACTTATTTCACTTACGTTAACATACCTCGAACTTACATTTTTATCTTCCACATTCCATCCTGGTAATAAGCCCATTCCGAAAACTAGCTTTACACTATTATCTGTAAAAAACTCCTTACTGAATTCAAGTTCCCATATAGACGGAACATTTGGCAAATGCGTTTCATACTCAACAAAAATAGAAATATCAAAAACCTCTTCAAGCTCGGATAAATCATTCACGGACTTATAAAACACACCTCCATCTTTTATAAATCCATCACTAATACTTTCAGGCTTTTTTGAAACCAATTCCCATGCTTTTCCATCCTTTACAAGTCTATATCGAGTCCCGTTATATACAGCAAACATAAACTACCTCCTTTATTCTACTGCTTGAAATCTACCGTGCTTCCAATATGCCACCATTGTTTCATTTCCAAAAGAATCCACTTTGTAAATAGCTCCATCTGTTATATCCTGCCCACGACCGTAGGAATACTCTGGAATCAGATGCTTTTCACGAAAACCTTTACAATCATTTTGGAACTTGATATTTGTTTTATTTATTCATACGTAACTTGATATTTCCATATACCTTTCTAACAATATCCTCTTCTTTACCACGCTTTTCGTAACTTCTTTGTCTATCATCCACTTCAAGCATTATCCATTCATCGCCTTCTTGATAACAACTAAGTGTCTCTATAGCGTTAGCAGGCTTTCCTAAAGAAACCCCTATAGATTTTAAATCAATATCCTTTGTTATTTCTACTAATTCATTAAATGTCATCTCACTTTATCCTCCTAAAATTCCACACCAATTCTTTTCAACGCATATTCAGGAAGCGCTGTGTTAAACTGATTTGCACCGCCTTCGCATATTGTGTCGCCATTTACATCTTCCATTGGCTTAGCATATCCATGCACTCCATATGCCGTAAAGTCCTTGTCCTCTACTCCCAATGCTTCTCTAACATCAGCAAATTCCCCATCTTGTAACTGCTTATACTTATCATTTAGAGCTTCTAGTTCATATTCATCCAAATGCATTTTATCAATACCTCTTTCAGCATTAATATCATCAATTATATTGTTCAAAGCCTCTAATGAACCATCCGGATTAGTCTCTGAATCTCTAATTGCATCTATTGCATCACAATATCTTACGTTGTCAAAATGAACTTCCCTATCTTTTTCTGGAACATACACTTTAGGCAGGGAACGTTCATCTAATGAAGGAATATGCCCATCCTCAGCTCTACACGTATAATTATATCCACCTTCTCCTCCATATCGATATCCAAACTCAGGAAGTTGTACGGTATCATCTCCGCGACCAATAGGTGAAATATCTCTACTACAATCCAAGCCCATCTTGTCAGGGAAATCTATATTCAATGGTGGCCATGGATTATCATTTGTCTTCTCCGTCCAATCACTATTCTCTATGTTTTTTAGTGCTCTAGCATCAGAAGGAGCATCCACACTTTGTCTTTTCGCCTCAGGACTTAAATCACTATTATTAAGCTTATCTACATATTTTTGTGCAACCTCAACCTTTTCTTGGTTAGTTTTATCTTTATCTGCGTATACATCATTTAATTCATTATTAAAGTCCTTTACGTCATTATAGCTTTCTAAATTATCTGTTTCATCAACATCGTCCAAGTCATCCGTATTTGCCTCAGATTCAACCCCATCATCTACCTCGTCAGATTCATCAACTTCCTCTCGATCTTCATCCGTTTCATCAGAATTCTGTGTATCTTCTACATCTTCATTTGATGCTTCCACCTCTGATTCGTCCTCAGTTATGTTCTCTTCAGGTTCATCGTCCTCAGTCTCATCATTTTCTGACTCATCTTTCTCTGCTTCAGCGTCCTCTGTGACATCATCCTCTGATTCTTCAGTTTCTGCCCCATCATTCCCTAAGTCTTCACCATCTGTTTCATCCTCAATTGAATCCTCATTGTCAAGGGAATCTCTTTCCTCCTCTTCAGAACAATCCTCGACCTCTTCTTGGTCATCTTCTATTGTATCATCAGAATCTAAATCCTCGGAATCATCTTGCATATGACCATCTGAAGTATCCCCTGAATCATCTTGTTTTTCACCCTCTGAAGCATCCCATGAGTCATCTTGCTTTTCATCCTCTGAAGCATCCCCTGAATCATCTCGTTTTTCACCATCAGAAGCATCCCATGAGTCATCTTGCTTTTCATCATCTGAAGCATCCCATGAGTCATCTTGCTTTTCATCATCTGAAGTTTCCCCTGAATCATCTTGTTTTTCATCCTCTGATAATTCACTTTCTTCATTATCAGCTTCTGTTGTCGCATCTGAATAAATGCTATCCTCAGTGTCATCCTCTATTGTTTCATCTGAATCAAGAGAATCCGACTCATTTATATTATCACTTTGTGCTTCAAAATTATCATTAGATTCATCCTCAATAGTATCTTGATTATCTAATTGCATTTGTTCAGGATTATTATCTTGATCTGACTCTTGCTGCTCTGGACTAGAGTCATCTTCAATAGTATCATCATTATCTAATTTTGAGGCTTCGTCAGAGTTTAAATTCTCAGCTTCATCTTTGCCTTCAATTTGCTTTCTTTCGCCTTCATTATCTATTGTAGAATTTCCTTCAAGCTCTTCTCCGCTACGCTGATGTTCAGCTTGATTTATCTCGGCTTGCTCGTTATTTGATTGATTTATTTCCTGGCTCTGTATCTCATTATTACTAGAACCACCTTCTATTCCCAAGGTATCACCCCTTTCACATTAATCTAAATAATATTTGTAATTTTCATCGATTCTAATGCCAAATATACCGCTACTACCACAAGAATTAATGCCCAGAATATGTCTGCCTTGTTTTTAATCATTGCTAATATGCCAAAAACACCTGCTGCAATGGCCAAAGGTAAAATTGCAACAGATACTGATAGTGCAGAGCAAAATATGCACGCAACAACAAGCAGAGCAGTTAAACTTAAAAAGCCATGCGCATTCTCTCTCTTTTTAAAAGTGCTTTCCACCTTTACACTGCACGATGTTGAACAATCTCCTTCAACTGCTTCACAGGTCAAAACACAGTCACCAATTCCTTTTGCCCTAATGACATTTTTTCCATCAGCTTGTTTTTCCACGACAGCTACATTACTATCACTAGTTTTCCATTCATAGGATGAATCAAAGCATTCCTTAGGTTCAATCGAAACAGAAATATCCACAGTCTGTCCAACATATAAATTGCTCTCATAAAGTGATGCTTTCATAGCCTTGATATTCGGCAACACCTTTACTCCTACGGAAGCTGTCGCTTTTTTAGTAGACGCAATAATAGTAGCAACGCCCTCGCGTAAAGAAATGATTTCTCCATTTTCATTTATTGAAACAATATCATCATTATCAACCGACCATTCAACAAGCTCTGCATCATCAGCATCAGATGGTGTACAGACAATATCTATAGTTTGTTTTTTATTAATCCCCATCGTGCTTGATGGCAAGCTTAAATCAATATTGTTTACGAGATTATTTTTAAATACCTCTACCGTTTTTCTCTCAAATGGTATGTTCTCTTCAGCCTTATAGATATCAATAATCGTTGTTCCCACTGACGCTGCAGTTATGTTTAATCCATCTACCCTAATAATGCTATCCCGCTGAGGGATAATTCTTATAGAAGGAATATCACTTGTCTCTGGTTTTGTTTCTATTGTAATTGAAACCGTTTCTCCCACCTCAAGTTGAGGGATATCCGCTACTGAAATAACTGGATCTATTTCCGTCGCTAGAAACAAAGCTTTACTATCCTCATCTGCCATAGTATCGCTAATGCTTTTTAACATTGATGTAGCTTTCACAATGATAGCAGTTTTTACAAATCTGTCTAAAATACTTTCTAATACAGTATTTAGCCTTTCTTCCTTAAGTTCCCACACATACTGCTCATTGCCGATAACATCAATCCTATTACTATCTGAAAGCAGAAGTATTATAAATCCTTGGTCATTCTCTTTTGCTTGCGAAGCAATATCTTTATTATTTGTAATAATTATTCTCGCATCTTCTATTTTTGCTTCACTTACCAATGCTGAATCTATTGAAACAGGTATATCCGTATATAAAGGTAGCCTACACTCATCAACCGGAATCGAAACATCATATTTATTGGCAATCACCTTAATATTACCTAGTCTTTCATCTACAGAAGTATTCAGCGGTACATCTTTTGCCAAAAATTCTTTGCATGGCGCAAAGTCATTTTGCAAATCTTCTAAAAATAAGCGTTCAAATAGTCCCGAGATAACAACTAAAGAAAAATCATCATTTATTTCTCGCTCTGCTGCCTCTAACAGCTTTGCAGCCCAACTAAGAAACGGCTCCTTCATATAATTATTTAGCTCACTATATGGTGATAATGGTTTATCATCAAGTGACAAAATGTTTATATCCTTAAACGGATTCATTTTGATTTGCAATAAATTCAAAATCGCATCCTCCTAGTACAGAATCTTTTTCACAGCAAAGTAATCAATACTTGTCTGCTCCATTTCTTGAGCATGAATCAAATATTTTACTAACGTGTTATTGTAATCGTCTGGCAAGTCCAAGTACTTTGTAAGTTCTTGTCTGAATCTTGACTTCCAACGTCTTACACTTGCAGCATCATATTTTTCATCAGCCTCTTCTACGTTTTTCTTTATCGTATTTTCGATAATATCAAATAGATTCTTCGTTCCAGAAACATTCAACAGTGTTTCACAAAAGAAATCTATATCCCTTCCCTTTAACAATCTATTTACGACATACCGCATACAACAACGCATTTCTTCTTTTTTATAAGAATTAATATCAACGCTTTCTATCACAGCAAACATTCTGTCTAAATCCATCGATTTATCTACAATGTACTGATGCATTAATTCCTTTACTATGCATCCTTTTAATTTCTTCACATCAGAATAATTTACAGCTGCTATTTTTTTCTCATATGCATTTGAAAAAGCATCAATATGCGTCAAAACTGCCTCTAACCAATTGTTCTGCATTACAACTGCTATTCCAGTGCCTAGCTTAGACATCTCTCTAATTTGCTCATCATCTAATCCTGCTGCATTGCCTACAGCTTCACAGTCACCTTTTTCAGGTAACCTCATTAGAATCTTCGTGTTGGTATTCTTAATTGCGGCAACATCTACAGCTGTTGGCGACTGATCTACAATTATAAATCCTTCGCCATAAGTTCTCATTTCAGCAATGCTATTACAAATCATTTCAACTGACTTTCCAACAACATTACTTCCTGCCGAACCAGGAGTAACTCTCTTTAAAAGATTGTGAGCCTCTTCAAGTACAGTAATATGCCTAAGTCCAGCGTTAGCCTGATTGGCATGTGACATTCTATATTCAGAAAGCTTAAGAACAAGGATTCCCATAATTAATGATTTGGTTTCTGTGGAACCTACTCTGCTCAAATCGACAATAGTATTTTGATCAAACATTACTTCGTCTGGTATGTCATAGTTGTCACAGAATATTTGTCCCGATATACCATTCGTCAATGAATTTACACGAGTAACAAGCGCACCGATATAATCACCTTTGGTGTCTGCAGAGTAACCAGACTCATTTATAACATTAGGAAGTACTCTCATTAAATCATTAAATGTTGGATATACCGGCTCGCCATCTCTCATATATACAGAATTTAATAAATCCCATCCCTTCTCGATATATGTTTTTTCGACTGCATCTTTTAAAATTGCTGGCATCGCAGCATACATTTCCCAACATGCATTAAAGATTTCAATCAACCGATCTAAATGCTCTAATATATGAATGTTTCCATCAAATCTAAATGGATTTAATTTGAGCATCTGTCCTATAAGTGGATTTGTAGAGAAAATATTTATCCCTTCAACAGCTCCAAATGCTTCCTTGTATTCACCCTTGGCAGGTTCAACAACCAAGAATGGGATGTCATTTTGTAAAAACTTTTCCAGCAATCCATATGTAGTATTTGACTTTCCAGAACCAGTTGAACCAGTAATAAAGCAATGAGATGTAAAACTATTTAAATCCAAATTGACAATGCTATCCTCCGTATTTCCCATGTGATAAACCTTACCAATCTGAATTTTCTTTTGGTTTGGGCGTTCATTTTGGATAAAAATATTTCTTCCAAATTCTGCAATACTACTTACCGTCAATCCAGTAACAGATTTCTGCGGAAGCCCCATCAATAAAGGAATTTCTTTTCCACTGATAAAGTTTCCCGGGGTAACATATTGTTCCTCAAACCCCAATTCAGGAGCAATTTCAACAATTGGGTGCAACCCATTTTTGATATATTCAAGAACGTTTTTTGCATTTTCCGGAGTCTTGATTCCCCATACATTAATAAATGAGTTTTCTACATCAGTATCCTCACCAAGCATCAAGGCTTTATACGTGTTTGCTGCTACTACAGATGTTTGAATATCATCTGCTATAAAGTAACCAGCACATTCCCATACTCCGAACGCCTCACATGCCCGTATGCGTTCTAACTGTTCATCTATTTTTTCTAACAAAACTGATACAGACTTATTCTGATGCTCCACGGTTAGCGTCCTAGTATTGCCCCGAGTTTCGGTATCAGAAGTATTTGTTCCCCTTCCAGAGGTGTCAGCTGTTCCCTCTGTGACTGATTTGGACCATGAAGTACCAGAAGAATACCCGCTAGTTGAGCTGTTCGTGGTTCCAGAGTTGGAGCCGAACCCACCTGCCCCTATGCTGGTTCCATGATTAGTACCATGCGTGCGGGATGAATTTGTGCTCGAATTTCTTCCTGTAGTATTTGAAATGCTGTTGTTAACTGAATGGGAAAAATTCTCAAACATCCCGTTTGTCACAGCTTTACTATAGTTCTCACCATATGCTAGAGAAGTTTTTATAAATGGTGATAATGAAGAATAAAGCTCTTCAAATCCTCTTTTTCGTCTTTCTAATTCATCTTTAAGTACAGGTTTCGCTAACAATACAGCTGTGAATTTTTCACCCTGCATGGTGTCGATAAATTTTTCAATGCCTTGAACAAATTTATCTTTATCCTCATCACGCATTGATGGAATAACAGTAACGCAAGAAATGTTCCGCGAGGTATTGTATGTGTCTGACTCGGCTATCGACTCCATAACTTCTGCGATTTCACTGTTTTTCAAACCTTCCAAAGTACTTCCAGGAAAATTTCCCACAAAGCTTTTTTCCAAAATTTTGCCTGCGGTTGATGCATTTTCCTGAGAGCGAATACCTATATAAAAATTCACCTCTTTACCATCGCCATTTATCAAAAGTAAAGTTGAACTATCTACATTCTGTAAAGCACTGTATACACTTATAAGCTTGTCATTAATATTTTCTGTTTTGTCATAGACCAATTTAATAATCCTAAATAGTCTAATTGAATTGGTAGATTTTTCACTGTCATCTAATGGAACAACAGCTTGCTCAGACAAATCAATGAGATAATTCTTGTTTATAAATCGATCTGCAGTTATTAATCCATTATTCAATATCTGTATCTGTTCCTGCTCTTTTACCGAAACCAATGTAGAATTCTCCAAGATATTTCCCTCCTAGCAAACAATAGCCAGGAATATGTATTAAACATACTCCTGGCGAAATTTACTTATGCTCCATAAGTTGCCCTGTATGTCGCACCTAATTCTTGAAGTCTAGCAATTCTATCGTCCTTTTCTGGATGACTACTTGCCAAGTTAGCAAAAAGCCCCTTTGAACTTGCTCCATTTATATTATCTAGAAGCATACATAGTTCATTTCCATAACCAAGATTAAATGAAAATTCGTCTGCTTCAAATTCATTAGCTCGACTAGCCTGCATTACTAGCAATACGCCAATCTTTGTCCAAATCCATGTAAGGCCAGCAACAATCGCAGTAATCAATGCATGATATAAACTTGTTATAATAGCCGCAAAAATACCTTCTCTTCCACCAACAATGAGTGAGCAAAGGCTCAACACAATATGAACAAAGTCTATAATAAGTCTTATACCAAGAATAAATCCTGTAACTATTAAATTTCCTACAGAAACTATAAGAATAAGATCTGTATCTTTATGCGCAAGATGGCCAAACTCATGGCCTAAAGTTGCCTTAATCTGTTCTACAGGTGTATGCAACAACCCCTCAGTTACACAAATAGTTTTTCTTCCTGTAGCAAAAGCATTTGGTTCTTCATCAGAATTAATATAAAGCTGAACATCATCTGGAATAGATTGATCTAATTTCTTAGCCTTCTCATATACCTCTCTGAAAATAGGCTCTAAAAAGTTTATTTGCTCAACTCTTTTAATTTTTCTACAACCTGTCTGAAGTCTAAGTATCAATTCACCAATTGGTGATAGCGCAATTAATAACGAGGCAATATATAATCCAAGTCCAATTAATAAAGCTTTCCAAAAAGGTACCCTTCCATCACATAATGCATACTCTACAATTCCGGTGATAACAAAAATGTTTAGCACTAAATAGATAAGAACAGGAATGTTTGATTTCCTCGTCAAACGTTTAAAAAAGTCAATAAGATACATCTGGTTAATCCTCCTATTTTTTTTAAATATTTAATTGTAATTTGTTGCTTGCTGATTAAATTGCTTCAGACCTGAAACAATTTCACTAGAAATAACAGCTGACTTTTAAGAACAAAGCCAACTCACTTAATAGCTTAAACAGCTACCAAGCATACGCTTAGTTTTTCACAACATTCTCTCCCTTAATAATTAGAATCTCCCAAATGTGCCATTCATTACAGTCATATAGATATTACAGCCAAAATGAATGTTGAGTTCCCACCTCGCACACTTTTTATATAATGTCATTTCTTATACATTTTCGCAAGATTATATATCTATATCAGCCCATTTTCTACACTTTTGTCAATTTTCTTACAAATATTTATGCAATACTAACAATTTAATGTGTCTACACATAAAAAAGCCTTTCACTATTAAAAAATATCTAGTAATAAATAAAGAATGCCTCCGCGAAGGAAGCATTCCTTAAAAATTTTTGCAAGTTATTAAAAAGGTTTATAGTAAGCCTAGATTATGGTTCATACTCATTATCTTCCAGCTCATCGTATTTATCTAAATCATCTTTCTTTCCACGTATTAGATGAACTCCAAGAACTATAAACAGTATGAACAATATGAATTCAGGAATCGCTCTTACAGTAGAATAGAAACCAACCCAATATTCATCCGGAATAAGGCGTGCCAGACATTGTACCACCGTGCCCCAAATCATTGAAACACCAGCAACTATAATGATTGCTCCGATGATTTTCTTTAGCTTTTTGGTCATTACTATCTTTCTACCATCAGTAAACTCTTCGTAAAAATATCGATCCTCTATTTGTCCAAGTTCTTCTTCTGAAAGGTGTGCCATGTTTCTTGCATGGAAAAATGCAAAGAACCAAACTATCAAAAATGCAGTCATTAATATCGAAACTCTTGCAATAAGGAAAAATATTGCTGCTGTACACATTATGCTAAGTCCGTTTTTCATAAATCCCATGTACATCTCGGCTGCTCCAGGGATAAATGAAAGGAAAAATTCTATCGTTTTATTCTTTCTTCTAGGTCTCATGATTAATCCTCCTCAGTAATCATTTATTAAACTCTATTTTCTTAAAATCAATTTTCTTAAAGCCGTACCATTTTGATACAAAATCTGTCTTGTCTGGCGTTTTTTGCTTAGCAATCACTTCATCCTTTGTTGGCACTACATAATTAGCTAAAATGGATTCTTTTGTTGGTACTTCTGATTGTCGTAATAAATGGCTCATCATTGGCATAAGAGCATGTAACGCTACTACCAATACAAAAGAAGCCGCCAATCCTGAAACCATCTGCCACTTAAAGCGATTATACTCTTTTTTCTTTCTGTCACGCGTACTGATGGCTCGTATATCTGTTATCGGAGCACCACCTACCTGAGATAAAACCTTGTCCATCAATTCTGGAGGCGCCTGAACCAAATCAGATTCGCATTCACGTATCAAATTTTCTAATTCTTCATCGTCCAAATACTCTAAACTCATACTAGCAGGTCCTCCTTTCTAATTGATGATTTTAACATATTCCGGGCTCGATATATCTGAGTTTGAATGGTTTTTATACTTTTCCCATAAGAATCTGATATTTCTCTTGCCGTATGACCACGTAAATAATGCTCTATAGCAATCACTCTATATGGCTCTGGTAATTCATTGCATTTTTTTTCTAGGTCATTTAGTACTTCTGTATTTAAATATTCCTGAAGTGGCTCGTTACTGTCTTGCGCTGGCTGTTCTGGAAAATTTTCCTCTTCCACAGGGCTACACCTGCGCTCTGCAGCCTTTAGATAATCGATACACTTATTACTAGCAATTCGACTGATCCAAGCCTTTTCATTGTTACCATCAAAGCTATACAGCTTTTCGAATGCCGCTAAAAAAGTATCCTGCGAAATATCCTCCGCCACAAAATAGTCACCAGTGAGCTTTAGGCAAATGGAAAAAACCAGGTTTTGGTATTTGGTAACTAGCTCAATTATTTTATTATTCGGATCGATTTTTTCCACCTCCCTTCCGCTTTCATTAAATATAACGAATCAAATAATCAAATGTCTTCAAAATTATTAATATTTTTTTAACTAACATTATAACGTGTTTTTCAAGGGAATTACAGAGTACCATCCTATTGGCGCAAGAAAAAAAGAATGCTCCCACAAAGGGAGCATTCCCAAAAAAGAAAAACAAAATATGAAAAAGATTTCTCCTGTACGCTATGTTTACTCTTCAGTCTCGGTCTCTTCGACTGCTTCTGCCTCCTGGGTCTCTTCTGCTGGTTCTACTTCCTCAACCTCAGGTTCCTCTGGGGCAGCCTCTTCTTCCTTAACTACTTCTTCTTTTACTTCTTCCTCTTTTACCGGCTTAGCCTTTTCTAAATCTTCTTTTACAGGTTTTGGCTCAGCTTTAGTTTCTTTTTTCTCTACCTTTTCTTTTACAGGCTTTATCTCTGTTTTAGTTTCTTTCTCTTCTACTTTTTCTCTTACAGGCTTTGGCTCAGCTTTAGTTTCTTTTTCTTCTATCTTTTCTTTTATAGACTCTTTCTTGACTGGTTCAACCTTTATTGGCTCAGGTTTTACAGGTTCTTCCCGAACTGGTTCATCCTTTACTGGCTCAGCCTTTACAGGTTCTTCCTGAACTATATCTTCTTTTACTGGCTCAGCCTCAGCAACTAATTCATCCTCATCATTTGTGAAACGGCTAACCTCTTCCTGAAGTCTTTCGGAAATTTCACGGTTGCTTTCTGAGTCATCATGAATTGTTGTGATAGACTCAAGGATGCCTGTAGTAGATGAGGTCGCATCTGAAACGCCTTGAGTACAATCATTGATAACTCTAGAAATGTGGTCGATTTCACCAGTCATTTCATTGATAGTTGTATTAAGAAGAATTGTATTGTCATTTACACTATCAAGAACTGAATTGATATCATCAGCATCCTGATAGTACTGCTTAGCAACTTCTTCGAAATCATCGTAATCCTGAAGGACTGTCTCACTTACATAAGAAAGCATCTCATTAGAGTTATCTGTCAACTGCTCAACGGCTGAGATAACCTGATTACTGATTTCCTGAATTGAGTTTGCAGTATCTTTACTGTGCTCAGCAAGCTGTCTAATCTCATCAGCAACAACCGCAAAGCCTTTACCAGCTTCACCAGCACGAGCTGCCTCGATGGAAGCATTAAGAGCAAGCAGGTTTGTCTGTGCTGCAATTGATAAGATGTCCTCGGTAAGAGTTTGAATCTGTTCAACGTTCTTGCTCTCGGCGATAGAATTCTCAAGTGTATCTCTAATAGAAGATACCATCTCGTTTGTCGATTCACGCTTCTTTTCTGTATCACGACGAATAACTGTTGCATGCTCCTTAATATCTGCCACGCGGTTGGTTCCTTCTGTAACCTGATTTGATACCTGACCAACTGCGTCATTTACATGGCCAGCCTCTTCATTAAGAGATAAAAGTGTGTTGTTTGCAGTTTCCATGCTAGCTGTAAGCTCCTGCATAACTGCAGATACGTTACTAACATCATCCCTTGATGAATTAACAACCTGAACCGTATTTTCAACAGATGTATAGATGTTTCCTGACTCATCCTTAATAGCAACAATTATCTTTTGTAGTGTCTCTAAGAACTTATTGATACCTGAAACAAGTACACCCACCTCATCCTCAGAACGATTTTTTATTCTACGGGAAAGATTCGCATTTCCGGAATTCATATCATCTATTATGTCATCAAGTTCTTTTGCTGAGCTAACAAGTGGACTAACTGATTTGAAAACTATAAGGATAGAAATAACCGATGAAATAACAAGCAAAATAATTCCTATAACAATAGCTTTTTGAACTTCGTTCTCGGCCTTAATAAGTCTAGAATTGTTGGCGTCAGCCAATGCCTGAAGTTCTTCAGTCATAACCTTTACATTGTCTTCATATGCCAAAATATTTTCATGAGCTTCAGAGAAATACAAATCAAAGGTCTCGGAAATCTGATCCTTGTACCACATCTGCTCCATTGTCTTATATACTTCAATGAAAGCTTTGGCGCCACTACTCATCAATCCATATGCATCTTTAAACTCTTTGTTGTCTATCTTTTCCACATGTGTGCCAAGATCATCTATTGCAGCGTCAAGTGCAGCATATTCAGCCTCACCAGGCCCAATCATGGCCTCCTTACCCTCTTGGGTATCTAAAGAACCAACTGGAGCCATAGCTTGTACTAGGAAAAAACGTTTAACTAAGTTCTGCATGTTTGTATTGGCGTCACCAAAATCTTTTTCAATTCGCATATACGTTTGAGATGTGGTGTCGGCTGCATTAACTGCGATTCTGAAATTGTAGGCGATAATTGAAACACCAATTATCATTACCAAATCCAATACAAAAATACAGATCAAAATTTTAGTTCTCATACTTTTTTTCATGCTCGCACCCCTCTATAAAAATAGATTTTAAAACTAAGACCTAATAAGAATTGCATACAATGATATCAATGTAATTTTATCATGTAGAATAGGCAACAGCAATAAAATAGCCGTGACCTATTCCTAAAAATTCTATGTCTATATTGTGTCCTCGCACCTGATTCTGAGGGTTTTCCTTGCTTATTCCTCACCCATTCTTGCCAGCATACGTCTTGTTTCCTCTTCCTTGGATTTGATAAGAGAAATGGTTATATCTTTTATTTCCATACCATCTTGTGCAAAATATAATCTCAAGAAAAATGTCATTACGCAACCATCAAGCGGAAGCTCTATTGTTTGCCAATCTTTATCTGCGCCGGTCAGAGTAACCATCTTCGCCAACTCTTTATCCCTAAATATGCTAAGAGGCACCTGCGCAACCTCACTATCAGCATTGGCTCTTACGGTCATTGAAAGCTTGTAATCACCACGCTCTTTAAAGGAAACAGAAAGCATATTGGTGGTATTTCTTACTGTCTTAATTAAGTCCGGATCAATCTTTGCCACTCCAGATTCGTCTATACGAATGTCAATCATCTCATCAAATGCAAGCTCTTCATCGTCGCTTTCTTCAGCAAGCTGATTGTCAATCGCGTTTCCTCGACCGATAAATCTTGCAAACACAGGCATATCCATGATGAACTGGCAAATATTTGCTGCACATCTTTGGAGCTCGCTTCGCTCCACGTTGCCCTTATCAAACTCTATCTCAAGATTATCCCTGTTGGTGTTATCCTCAGCAGAAGATGTAACCATATACAAATCATTCTGAGCTCGTACGATTGATGCCATATCTGCGGCATCCCCTGCACCTGTAATACCGCCTTTCGCCCACCAATCTGTCATAACAATACCCTTGAAGCCCCACTCTTCTCTGAGGATTCTTGTAACCAAATCATAGCTAGATGAAGAGTAGAATCCATTGACTGGACCGTAGGTAGTCATCACAGCGCTAGCATGTGCTTCCAGCACGGCAAGCTCAAAGCCCTTAAGATAAATCTCTCTGATTGCACGCTGGGAAGCCACATGCTCAACAGTGTGACGCCCAGTTTCTTGAGTATTTAAAGCAAAGTGCTTGATTGTACCAGTCACTCCATATTTATGCATGCCCTTCAGCTGAGCCGCCGCATTCATACCTGTAACATAAGGATCCTCTGAGAAATACTCAAAGTTTCGTCCATTGAGAGGATGTCTGTGAATATTCATACCAGGTCCAAGCAAGACATCTATCTTGTTCTTGCGAAGCTCAAGCCCCTCCCAATTATAAAGTTCTTCTGAAAGTTCCATGTTCCATCCACTTGCCAGACATGCACCGTTTGGCATAGCAAAAGCCTTTTTGCCAGAATCCATTCGTATTCCCGAAGGACCATCAGAGCAGCACGCCACTGGTATTCCCTTTTCTATGAGAGAATCAGTAACACCACCAAAAGCACCACCGCAGCCTGGAGTAACCTTTGGCGAGCTCATTCCCTCGCCTCGAACGATATAGCATAGCTCTTTGTCCGAAAGCTGAGAAACAAACTCTTCAATGCTGCATTTTTTATCAAGCACATCTACAAGCTTATAGCTACCTGTGGTTCTAGAAAACTCAGCGGGCATATCTGCCTTTCTAAAATCGGCCGCCTTAACTGTTGCAACCGGTACCTTTTCATAGGATATGCTGTATTTTCCGTCAGATTCAAGGACTGGCTTCATTCGCTCAAACTCAACAGTTGGAGCAAGAGCCTCGGAAAGCTGCTTGTAAACTCGAATATCTTCGTGAGCAAACACACCTGCGATTTCTTCACATCTAACATTGTCACCTACATAGAAGGTATAACTGCCTGCTTCAAGAACGTAGGCATTCTTGTGTCCAGTAACCCCGCTATCATCGAAGCTTGAAAGCAGATATGCAGAAATCTCAAATGTGATTTCCTGAGATTCATTTGGCGCAAGCAACTTCGTCTTTGCGAATGCAACAAGCTCTCTTGCCGGATTGCCAAGCTTTCCTTGAGGCTTAGAAACATAAACCTGCACTACCTGCTGACCGCTTACACTACCTGTATTTGTAACCGTAACAACTATCGTCTTTACGGAACTACTGCAAGAAAAATCCTTTGGCTTGATATCAAAAGATGTATAAGACAATCCATATCCAAACGGATAAAGCACCTTATCCTTGGCAAAAGTTTCAAAATATCTGTATCCAACATAGATATCCTCCTGCTGGATATTGCGCACCTTGCTACCAAAATTCTTAGACGAAGGATAGTCCTCTATATTTTCTGCTATTGTATCTGCAAGTCTACCTGATGGATTCACATCGCCAGAAATAACATCAACTACACCAAGACCGCCTTCCTGACCGCCCTGCCAAATATATGCTACCGCAGATGGGTTGTATTTTTTAACCCATTTCATATCTATGATATTTCCAACATTCAAAAGAACTATCGTATTTGCGAATGCCGAAGTAACCTCTTTAAGCATTGTCTCTTCATCATCAGTCAAAAGATAACTGCCCTTGGTATTACTATTATCCTGATCTTCGCCTGCCGTACGTCCAATCAAAACTATAGCCACATCGGCAGACTCTGCTGCCGCCTTTGCAATATCAGGGGTAATCACCATCTCCTGCTGATACCAAGGCTCTGCGGCCCAGCCCACTCCCGCATCAAATGGATGCTTTTCAATCCATTTGTCATATGTATTTTTAAGTCCTTCATCAAGGACAAATCTATCATCAGCCTCCAGTGCCTCACGAACGCCTATCACATAAGAGGTATTAACCATTCCGCCTGAGCCAGTACCACTCTTATAGTAGTTAAATTGGCTACGTCCAAATAATGCTATCTTTGTACCGCCAGTAAGTGGCAACACCTGATTATCATTTTTCAGTAAGACTATTCCTTCAGCAACTGCACGTCGAGCAACCGCCGCAAACTTTTCAACATCATATAATTTTGTGCTCATAAATTTTCCTCCATACCCTATATATCATACAGTACTTTTGCGTAAAAAGTGAGAACTTTCTTCAAAAAGATGTCACTTTTGCCCCTACCTCCTATCAATTGATGCCAGCCCCGGCCCGCCCTTCTTGCAGCCCCAGGGGACCTGCTGACATAGCATAAGATTATGATTTTCTAAATGCCAAGTGTCGCTTCTTCTATATTCGGGTGTTCGGGCAACTATTTACAATTCTAACGGAAAAGTTTGTCCCTGAACGGACATGAAATA